>VOFF01000194.1_pt1 | contig 58471 bp, 77 predicted proteins | sample 5384061 | NCBI WGS metagenome assembly VOFF01 (sample SAMN12384725, study PRJNA508395) | human gut metagenome | isolation source: healthy gut E | host: Homo sapiens | reverse complement strand
ACATTTCCTGCCGTGTGCGGCCGTGCACCGTCAGCATGGCAACGCCCGCGTCCGCAGCGCTTTGCCACCTCGGCCCCGGTGAGGGTGGCAGCGTCCCAGCCGATGCGCAACTTTACCGTCACAGGCACCTCGCCCGCCACGGCCTGCACCACCGCGCGCGCCACCTGCCCGGCCAGCTCCGGCGTTTTCAGCAGCGCCGAGCCGGCGCCCGCCCGGTTATCTTCCGGGGCCGGGCAGCCCATGTTGATGTCGATAAAATCGAAATGTGCGGCATAAAGACCGGGACAGCCTGCAGCTGGTGAGCGAGAAAGCACCACCGCTGGCTGCCACCGTAATGGGGCGCAGCAAGACCGTGGTGATGGACGGCGCCATCGCGGCCTGGCCTAGGGCGTGTGGGCGACACCTCCGGATAACATCCCCCGGCGTGAACATCGGCGAAAAGACCGCGCTTTCTCTGGTGCAGACGAGGGCGTGTAAGAACGCATCAAGCCCAAGCAGCGGGAGCACTTGTTGGAGGACAAGCCCATGGCCGAGCTGAGCCACACGCTGGGCACCATCCGCACGGGCTGGACGGCGTAGCGCCGGAAGCCGCCGCCGAAGAACAGGCTGTGGAGCTGCCGGAAGCAGAGCTCACTCCCCTGCCCCTGACCCCCGCCGGGCATTATCTGGTGGCTGCCCGCCCCGCCGTTACCGGCAAGCAGGGCACCCGCAACGTGGTATTGCAGCCGGAAAGCTGGTACGCCGTGCAGGATACTACCGTCTACCCGCTGGAGGACGCCGACCTAGTGCGGCTGCTGGACAACGCCGATGTGACGCTGGATGTGTTCAACTCCGCGCCCCTGTACGCCAAGGCCATGGCTGCCAACGGCTGGGGCAGCAGCATCGTCTGGGACGGCAAGCTGGCCGCCTATCTGCTGGACGCCTCCGCCTCCAAATATCAGATCAGCGAACTGATCCCCGCCTACAAGGCTGCTGCCGCCTTTACCTGCACCGATTACCCGGACGCCGGGCGGCTGGCCGATCTGTTTGCCCGGATGAAGGCCGAGATCACCGCCTGCGGAGAGGATGCACTGTACAACGAGATCGAGTTCCCGCTGGCACAGGTGCTGGCCGACATGACCCGCACCGGCGTGCTGGTGGACAAGGACGGCATTGAGCAGTTCGGCGTAAAGCTGCGGGAGGAACTGGAGCAGGTGCTGACCCGCATCCACATGGAGACCGGCAGCGCTACCTTCAACCCCAACAGCCCCAAGCAGCTGGGCGAGATGCTGTTCGACACCATGGGCCTGCCCCACGGCAAAAGACCCAGCGCGGCTGGTCCACCGACGCCGAAACACTGGAAAGCCTGCGGGAGTACCCGCTGGTGGAGGACATTTTGCAGTACCGCGCCTACCAGAAGCTGAACTCCACCTATGTCGAGGGCCTGCTCAAGGTCATCGGCGAGGATGGGCGCATCCACTCCACCTTCAACCAGACCGAGGCCCGCACCGGACGGCTCTCCTCCGATAACCCCAACCTGCAGAATATCCCCATCCGCACCGAGCTGGGCAGTCAGCTGCGCGCCTACTTTATTGCAAAGCCGGGCTGTGTGCTGGTGGACGCCGACTACAGCCAGATCGAGCTGCGCATCCTCGCCCACGTTACCGGCGATGAGCATATGCAGCAGGCATTCCTGACCGGCGAGGACATCCACCGCAGCACCGCCGCGAAGATCTACGGCATCCCGCAGGAAGAAGTCACCTCCCGGCTGCGCTCCCTCGGCCAAGGCCATCAACTTTGGCATCATGTACGGCAAGGGCGCGTACAGCCTTTCAAGGATATCGGCGTCAGCGTCAAGGAGGCCGACGCCTTCCTGAAAAACTATCTGGCCACTTTCCCGAAGGTGAGCGGCTATATGGACAAGACCATCTCCGACGCCCGGGCCTGCGGCTATGTGTCCACCCTGTTCGGCCGCCGCCGCACGCCTGCCGGAGCTGGCCAGCACCAACTTCAACGTGCGCGCCAGCGGCGAGCGTATGGCCCGCAACACCCCATTCAGGGCACCGCTGCGGACGTGATCAAGCTGGCCATGGTGCGGGTGTGGAAGCGCCTGCGGGACGAAAAAATGGCCAGCCGCCTGATTCTGACCGTCCACGACGAACTGATCGTAGAGGCCCCGGAGGCGGAGGCCGAGCAGGCTGCTCGCATCCTGCGGGAGGAAATGGAAGGCTGCGTGCAGTACGCGGTGCCCCTGAGCACCGATGTGCACGCAGGCAAAACTGGCTGGAGGCACACTAAAATGATCATTCTCGGAATCGAGTCCACCTGCGACGAGACCGCCGCAGCTCTGGTGGAGGACGGCCGGCATCTGCTGAGCAACGTCATCTCCACCAGCGTGAAAGAACAGGCGCTGTACGGCGGCGTGGTGCCGGAGATCGCCAGCCGCCGCCACTGTGAGTTCATCAGCGCCACCGTCAAAAAGGCTCTGCTGGACGCCGGCAAGACCATGGACGACGTGGATGCCGTGGCCGTGACGTTCGCGCCCGGCCTCATCGGCGCAGTGCTGGTGGGCGTCAACTTTGCCAAGGGCCTCGCCTACGGGCGGGCAAGCCGCTGGTGCCGGTGCACCATCTGCGGGGACACATCGCTGCGCTCTACCTGACCCACCCGGAGCTCAAGCCGCCCTTTTTGTGTCTGGTGGCCTCCGGCGGGCACAGTCACATCGTGGAGGTGCAGGACTACACCCACTACCACATTCTGGGTCATACCGTAGACGATGCTGCGGGCGAAGCCTTTGACAAGGTGGCCCGTACACTGGGTCTGCCCCTACCCCGGCGGCCCCAGCGTAGCCGCTGCCGCTAAGACCGGCGACCCCAAGGCCTACCGCCTGCCGGTGCCCCATGTGGAGGGCAAGTACAACGTGAGCTTTTCCGGTTTAAAGACCGCTGTGCTCAACGAGGTGAACAAGGCGCAGATGAAGGGCGAGGAAGTGAACGTACCCGACCTTGCTGCCAGCTTTCAGGAGCGCATCGCGGGCATTCTGGCCGAAAAGCTGCTGCTGGCTGCTGCCGATACCGGGGCAAAGCAGGTGTGCCTTTGCCGGCGGCGTAGCCGCCAACGGCCGTCTGCGTCAGCTGGTGAATGACGGTGCCCAGAAGCTGGGCGCAAAGGTCTACCTGCCGGAGCTGAAGTTCTGCGGCGACAACGGTGCCATGATTGCGGCACAGGGCTACTACCAGTACATTGCCGGACACACCGCCGGGCTGGAACTGAACGGCCTGTCCACCCTGCCCATCGACTATGAATAAACACAACACCGGAGGTGTTCCCATGACCGAGCGCAACCCCATCCTGCAAAGCCTGTTCGACCGCAAGTCGGTGCGGGTGTATGAAGAAAAGCCCATCCCTGCCGAGATGAAGCAGGCCATTTTAGAAGCTGCCGCGCAGGCGCCCTCTGCGGGCTGTCAGCAGCTGTATACCATTCTAGACATCACCGACCCGGCCCTGAAGGAAGCGCTGGCCGAAAGCTGCGACCACCAGCCTTTTATTGCCAAAGCACCGCTGGTGCTGGTGTTCTGCGCCGACTGCAAAAAGTGGTACGACGCCTACTTGGAAGCCGGCTGCACGCCCCGCACGCCGGGTGTGGGTGATTTGATGCTGGCCGTCACCGATACCGCCATCGCCGCCCAGAATGCCGTTGTGGCCGCCGAGAGCTTTGGCATCGGCTCGTGCTACATCGGCGATATCATGGAAAACTGCGACACCCAGCGCAGCCTGCTGCACCTGCCGGACTATGTGTTCCCAGCGGTGATGCTGGTGTTCGGCTGGCCCACCCAGCAGCAGAAGGACCGCCCGAAGCCCCAGCGCTGCGCCATGGAGCATATCGTGCACGAAAACGGCTACCGCACCATGGACGGCGCAGAGCTGCGGGATACCTTCGGCTACAAAGCCGGAAACGCCCCCTTGACCAGTGGTGCACCGCCTTTTGCAACCGCAAGTATAACTCCGATTTTTCCAAGGAGATGACCCGCTCGGTGGAGGAATATCTCGGCCAGTTCCGGTAATCTGAACCGCCAATTACAGCAACAAAAAGCGGCAGCTGCACGGTATTTTGTGCAGCTGCCGCTTTCGTTTATCTCTGGTTTTCCGCAAACAGTGCGCCCAGTTCCGGCAGGATATCGTGGGGCAGCATCCCGTACTCGCCGCGCTTTGCGGCGGCGCGGTCGGCGGCGGCACCGTGCAGATATACCGCACAGGCAGCAGCTTGGTAGGCGGGCAGACCGCAGGCCAGCAGCGCCGCAAGCATCCCAGCCAGTACATCCCCGCTGCCGCCCCGGGCAAGCCCCGGGTTGCCGGTGGGGTTCACGCACACCCGCCCGTCCGGGCTTGCCACCACAGTGCGTGCCCCCTTCAGCACCACCACGGCATTCCACGCTTTGGCATACCGCAGGGCAATACCCTCCCGGTCGGCGGCAAGTTCTGCCGCCGAAAGCCCGGTGAGCCGGGCCATCTCGCCGGGGTGCGGGGTCACGATCAGCTCTCCCGCCGGGTGCGGAAAGGGCTTACCCTCGGCCAGCAGCTGCGCGGCGGCGTTCAGGCCGTCCGCATCCAGCACCGCGCTGCCTGCAAAGCCGGGCAGCAGCTTCTGCACCAGCGTACGGGTCTCGGTGGCCCGGGCGGCACTTTGCGCCGTGCCGCCAAGGCCGGGGCCCAGCAGCAGCACGGTGGCCTTCTGCCGCCGGAGCAGCGGCACATTCTCCGGTGCAATGCCGCCCTGTGCACCCTCCTTACAGGGGCACAGGCAGCACTCCGGCAGGCGGGTGACGGCGGCGCCCACCACCGGCTCCACACTGGCAAGGGTCACGATGCCCGCCCCGGTGCGCAATGCGCCCTCTGCGGCCAGCAGTGCAGCGCCCCCGGTAAAAGGCACTGCCCGCCACCGCCAGCACACTGCCAAAGGTGCCCTTATGGCTATCCCGGGCGCGGGGCGGGATATTCTGCCAGACAAATTCTTCGGTAATTTCCACAGCCATGGGTACACCTCCAATGGAATGATTTGAATGCCCTCCGCGTTGCTGTGGGCATTTTTAGCGGAATAATTATTTTAGATTTAGCATTTGCAGCGGCCAATAGGCCGCTGCAAATGCATTCTCTTAAAATCAGGGGCGGCATTACGCCTGCCCCTGCACAAGGGGCACGGATCTGTTTTTCCACGTTCTGTACTTCCTCGTGGAACATCCGGGCAGACACGCGCAGTGCGCCGTGCCCAAGGATGATGACCTGCTCCATACCGTCCGAGGTCGCCACGCGGACGCGGCGGCTCTTGCCGATCTCATGGGTAACCCGCTCGATGAACATATCGGCGGTCTCGGCCTCCTTGGTGTAGACCACGTGGATGTTGTGGTACTGCTCGATGGCGCCGGGGCTGCCGGGCACGCGGTAGGCATCGAACACCAGAATGAGCACGCATTTCTGGTAGCCCTGATAGTTGCACAGGATGTCCATCAGCTTGCGGCGGGCGGCGTCCAAGCTTTCCTTTGCCAGTGCGTTCAACTCGTCCCACGCAAAGATGATGTTGTAGCCGTCCACCAGCAGATACTCCGGGGCAATTTCCCACTGCTCTGCGGCAAAATCCGGGCGTTCGGTCTTTTGCACCGGACGGAACGCCGCCAGCGGGTCACGCTTGATGGGGCCGTAGGTGCGCTCAAAAATTTTGAGCAGTTCGGCGTCCTCCTCCAGCGTAGCGCGGTAGGCCATGGCGCGGCGCTGGGGCGCAGCCTGCGTCTCCGGGCGGGCGGGCTTTGCCTTGCCCCAGCCGCTTTCCACGTGCATATGGCTGCGCACCTCGCTCCACGGCACCACAAAGCCAGCACCATGGGCGCAGAATACGGAATCTGCGGGGTTGTCCAGATCATGCTCCGGCTGGTAGCCGCTCTCTGCAATGACCTCCTGTGCATTGTGACAGGGGCGGTAGCCGTCCAGTGTCAGGCTCAAATGTCCCCTGCCCCGGGTGTAGCTGACCACCTCCATGGGGTAGCTGCGCATGGTGGACACCGGCGCAAAACCGGTGAGCACCGCAGTCTCCTCCCCGCTTTCCGGCGGGTCAAAGGTGCCCTCCATGCGCTGGATATCGCTCATGGCGCGGCCAATGTTCTCGACCGGCACTTCCAGCCGAAAGGCATACCATGGCTCCAGCAGCTGGCTTTTGGCCAGCATCAGACCCTGCCGCACCGCGCGGTAGGTGGCCTGCCGAAAATCGCCGCCCTCGGTGTGCTTGAGGTGCGCTTTGCCGGTGAGCAGGGTAATTTTTACATCGGTCAGCGGTGCGCCGGTCAAAACGCCAAGGTGCTGCTTTTCTTCCAGATGGGTCAGCACCAGACGCTGCCAGTTTTTGTCCAGAACCTCTTCCCGGCAATCGGCGGCAAACTGCATCCCGCTGCCCCGGGGCAGCGGTTCCAGCAGCAGATGCACCTCGGCATAGTGGCGCAGCGGCTCGTAATGTCCCACACCTTCCATGGGCTCGGTGATGGTCTCCTTATACAAAATACCGCCCGGGCCAAAGGATACTTCCAGCCCGAACCGCTCTGCCAACAGGCTGCGCAGCACTTCCAGCTGCACCTCGCCCATCAGCTGCACATGGATCTCGCCCAAGCTTTCGTTCCACACCACATGGAGCTGCGGCTCTTCCTCCTCCAGCCGGTGCAGCTTACCCAGCGCAGCGTGTACGTCTGCGTCCTCCGGCAGCAGCACCTGATAGCTGAGCACCGGTTCCAGCACCGGCACATCGCTGTCCCGCTCTGCCCCAAGCCCGGCACCGGGCTTTGCATGGGTCAGGCCGGTCACGGCGCACACACCTGTCCCGGGCCGATGGCCTCGGTCAGGGTATATTTTGCGCCGGAATACAGCCGCAGCTGGTTCGCCTTTTCTGCCCACGGCTCGCCATCCGCTTCGCCGGTAAGCAGAGCCTTTACCTTCAACTCCCCGCCGGTGACCCGCAGCCATGTCAGGCGGGTGCCCTGCTCGTCCTGTGATACCTTGAACACCCTTGCACCAAAGGCGTGCAGCGCCGGAGCGGGGCGGGTGTAGCGGTCCAGCCCCTCCAGAAGTGCATCCACCCCGTCCAGCCGCAGCGCCGCCCCGAACCAGCACGGAAAAACGTGCCGCCGTGCAACTGCGGGGATAATGTCTGCATCGGTCAGGGTTCCCGCGTCCAGCATTTTTCCATCAGCTGCTCATCGCACAGCGCCAGTGCCTCGTTACGGGCGGCAGGTTCTGCGCCAAAATCCACAAAACCCTCGCCAAGGCGGTGGTTCAGCTGGCTGAGTAACTGTTCCCGGGTCATGCCGGGCAGGTCCATCTTGTTCACGAATACAAAGGTGGGCACATGGTAGCGCCGCAACAGCCGCCACAGCGTTTCGGTATGGCTCTGCACACCATCGGTGCCGCTGACCACCAGCACGGTAATCCAGCACCTGCAAGGTGCGCTCAGTCTCGGTGGAAAAATCCACATGGCCGGGGGGTGTCCAGCAGGGTGATGGCGGTATTGCCCGCCGTAAGCAGCGCCTGCTTGGAAAAGATGGTGATGCCGCGCGCTTTTTCCAGGCTGTCGGTGTCCAGAAAGGCATCTCCGTGGTCTACCCGCCCCAGCTTGCGGATAGCACCGGCGCGGTAGAGCATGGCCTCGGAGAGTGTGGTCTTGCCGCTGTCCACATGGGCCAGAATGCCCAGTACGATCTGTTTTTGCGTTGTTTCCATGCACTGCTCCTATAAAAAAGTTTCTCATTTATTGTAGCACGCTTTGCCGGGAAAAGAAAGTTTTCATGTGCAAATCCCACAGGCAAAAAACAGCACCGGACAGAAAATGGTCTGCCCGGTGCAATTTTCTTAAAAAAGATCCAGCATATTGTCCAGATAGATTTCCTCCCGCACTTGCAGCCGGTATTCCGGCTTTGTCATGTAGTAAAGCAGAAATTCCAGCACCAGTGCGCTGCCAAGCCCTCTGCCCTCTATCTTGAACTGGGAAAAAACCTGCGGGCAGATACCGCTGCCGGATGTCCTCCACCCCAATAAACCCGGGGCTGCGCATCGCCTTGGAAAAGCGGTAGCCCTCGGCGGCATCCGGGGCGGCGCAACGGTGGTCCGGGCAGTCCTCGCCCAGATTCTGACGGCTGACTGTCTCATAGCAGCGCTTGCGCTCGGTGCAGCCGAACCAGCAGCACTCGTTGCACAAAAATTCCACCTTCGCCTTTTGCTCCGGCGGCAGGGGTGCGCAGCTGCTCCAATGCCGGGTTCAGCCGGAAATCCGGCACCACATACCGGAACTGCGGCTTTTCCAGTTCCTGCCGCAGCTCCGCAAACTCCGTGAGCACCTTGGTGGTGGAGGACACCAGATACAACTCCGGCCAGCGCTGCCGCAGATAGCCCGCCAGCAAATCAGAATGGACGATGACGCCGTTTGGCACACTGCCGCTTTTTGCAAACTGGTCACACAGGGCGTTGCACTGCGGGTCGGCAAGGTGCTCAGCCCGCAGCAGGGAGTTACTGAAGGTCAGCCGCCCGGAGATGCCGTATTCCCACAGCAGCGCCAGCACCTCGCGCGCAGCTGCCCCGCCGCTGGAAATGCGTCCCCCGCCCCAGATGCAGCCCGCCGGGGCGCCGTAGATAGAGCCAATGCTGCACCAGTCGTAAAAATATTCCCGGTGCTCCCGGTACAGCGGCAAAAAAACGGCGGTACAGCTCGTAAAACTCGAACAGGCCGGGCAGATGATAACAGGCAGCTGCGGGCTTTTCCATAGCGGTTCCTTTTCCTGCAAAAAGGGAGCTGCTGCGTAAAAATGCCGTGCAGCGGCTCCCCTGTTTTTATCGTATTTGCTTTTTGTTACACGGTGACTCCGACCTGAGGGGCACCCCGGCAAGCTGCTCTGCCGTAAGCGGCTGGGCTTCTGCGGGGGCGTTCAGCCGCCACAGCCAGCATCAGCTTGATGCGGTTTTCCTGATTGACCCGGGTGGCGCTGGGGTCGTAGTCGATGGGGGTGATGTTGGCGCTGGGGTACAGCGCACGGATCTTGTTCACCATGCCCTTGCCCACGATATGGTTGGGCAGGCAGCCAAAGGGCTGTGCACACACGATGTTGCCGTAGCCGCCCTGCACCAGCTCGATCATCTCGGCGGTCAGCAGCCAGCCCTCACCCATTTTTGCGCCCAGCGAGATAACGCCCTTGGGCTTTTCCACCAGTTCCTTGAAGGAGCCCGGCGCATAGAACCCGGCGTCCGTCTCTGCCTTGAGCATGACACGCTCCACGCTGTCCAACCAGTTGAGGAACTGGTCGGTGCCTACCTTTACAGCCAGCTTGCCGCCGTAAAGCACATGATCCTCGCCCATATTGAAGGCGCAATACTGCACAAAGCCCATCAGACCGGGGAAGTTCACCTCGCAGTCCTGACTTTCCAGAAACTTCTGCAAGTCGTTGTTGCCCAGCGGGCTGTACTTGACGTAGATCTCGCCCACAACACCCACCTTGACCTTGGGCACCCGGGTGACCGGGATAGTGGCAAATTCCTTTGCGATGAGCGGGAAGGTGTGCTTCATTTCCCGGGAAGTAAAGCCTTTACCGGCCAGCAAGGCACGGCCCAGACGGGCGATCCAGCGATCCACCATGCGGTCAGCAGCCCCCTTTTCGTTCTCGTAGGGGGCCACCTGATTGCGCAGCGCACACAGCATATCGCCGTAGAAGATGCAGGCGATACACTTGCGCGCCAGCGGGAGGGTCATCTGGAAGCCGCTGTCCTTTTCCAGACCGGAAAAGTTCAGGCTTGCCACCGGGATCTGCGGGTAACCGGCCTTGACCAGCGCCTTGCGCAGCAGATGGATGTAGTTGGAGGCACGGCAGCCGCCGCCGGTCTGGGTGATCAGCAAGGCAGTGTGCTCCAGATCATACTTGCCGCTGTTCAGCGCATCCAGAAACTGGCCGATGACCAGCAGCGCCGGGTAGCAGGTATCGTTGTGGACATACTTCAGCCCCAGCTGTGCCACGGCACTGCCGCAGTTGCCCAGCAGCTCACACTTATAGCCTTCGCAGCGCAGTGCGTACTCCATAAGCCGGAACTGGGTAACGGCCATGTTGGGGATGAGGATGGTGTGGGTCTTTTTTCATCTCCGGGGTAAATTTGGGATAATGATATTCCATAGGTTCCTCCTATGTTGCTCTAAACAAGATAGTCCCCGCAAAGACTTCCCCCCCGCTGGGGAAGCCCTTCAGCCTATCTCAGGGTTTCTTTTATTCTGACTTTTCTGCGGCGGCCTCGTCCCGCTCGTCCAGTGCGGCGAACAGGCTGCGCAGACGGATGTTCACGGCACCGAGGTTTGTGATCTCGTCGATCTTCAGCTGGGTATACAGCTTGTTGCCCAGCTGCAAAATCTCGCGGGTCTCGTCGGTGGTAATGGCATCCACGCCGCAGCCGAAGGACACCAGCTGCACCAGATCCATATCCTTCTGGGTGGTGCAGTATTTGGCGGCGGCACGTACAGGCGGCTGTGGTAGGTCCACTGGTTCAGCACACTGGTGGGGAACTTCTGCACCCGGTTGGAGATGCTGTCCTCGGTGACGACGGCAGCCCCGTGGCGGGTGATCAGACGGTCGATGCCGTGGTTGACCTCCGGGTCCACATGATAGGGACGGCCTGCCAGCACAATGATGCGCTTGCCCTGACGGCGGGCTTCATCGATGATCTCGCTGCCCTTCACGCGGATCTTTGCCATGTGGGACTCGTATTCCGCATAGGCGGCATCTGCTGCGGCCTTCACCTCCCGCTCGGAGATGCCGCCAAAGTACTTGGGCAGCACCTCCTTTGCCATCTTGTGCACAAAGTCCTCAGGGCGGTGGATGCCCACATAGTCATAGATGAACTTGGTTGCCCTCCAGCTCCGGGCAGTTGCCTGCCAGAACCTCGGGGTAGTAGGCCACCACCGGGCAGTTATAATGGTTGTCGCCCAAGCCCTCGTCCACATTGTAGGTCAGGCAGGGGTAGAAGATGGCGTCCAGCTGCATCTGGCTCAGCGCCTTGATGTGGCCGTGGCTCAGCTTTGCCGGGAAGCAGGCGGTATCGCTGGGGATGGTAGCCTGTCCGGCCAGATACAGCCCGCGGGTGGACACCGGGCTGGTGTGCACCGCAAAACCAAGGCTCGTCCAGAAGGCGTACCAGAAGGGCAGCAGCTCATAGAAGCCCAGACACATCGGAATGCCGATGGAACCGCGCTTGCCGGGCACAGGCTTGTAGCTGGCCAGCAGCTGCTGCTTGTAGGCGTACAGGTTCAGGCTGTTGTCCTCACTTTTGCCGGTAACGGGCTTATCGCAGCGGTTGCCGGAGATGAACTTGCGGCCATCGGCAAAGGTGTTGACGGTCAGCTGGCAATGGTTGCCGCAGCCGCCGCACTTGACGCTGACCACCTTCTGTGCAAAGGCTTCCAGCTCCTGCTCGTTCATCATGGCAGAGGTGGTCTGGTTGTTTTTATGGCTCTGACGCAGGCCGTACAAAGCAGCGCCGTAAGCACCCATCAGACCGGCAATGTCCGGGCGGATGACCTCCACGCCCATCTCCTTTTCAAAGGCGCGGAGCACGGCTTCATTATAAAAGGTACCGCCCTGCACCACGATCTTGCGGCCCAGCTCTTCCGGGCTGGAAGCGCGGATCACCTTGTACAGCGCGTTCTTGACCACGCTGATGGACAGGCCTGCGGAAATATTCTCGATGCTGGCGCCATCCTTCTGCGCCTGCTTGACCGAGCTGTTCATGAACACGGTGCAGCGGCTGCCCAAGTCCACCGGGCGGTCTGCGAACAGACCCAGTGCGGCAAACTCCTTGACGTCGTAGCCCAGCGCCTGCGCAAAGGTCTGCAAAAAAGCTGCCGCAGCCGCTGCTGCATGCCTCGTTCAGGAAGATGTTGCTGATGGCACCATCCTCGATCTTGAAGCACTTCACGTCCTGCCCGCCGATATCAATGATGAAGTCCACGTCCGGCATAAAGTACTTGGCAGCGGTAAAATGTGCCACCGTTTCCACCAGACCGTAATCGCAGCGGAATGCGTTCTTCACCAGCTCTTCTCCATATCCGGTGGTGGTGACGCTGGCCACCTGCAGCCCCGGATGCTCCTTATAGATCTTGAGCAGCTGCTCCCGGATGAGGGGCAGCGGGTTGCCAAGGTTGGGCTGATAGTTGGTGTACAAAATCTGGCTCTTTTCGTCCACCACCACCAGCTTGACGGTGGTAGAACCGGAGTCGATGCCGATATGCACCGGCCCGCAGTGGGCACTAAAAGCCACGCGGGGCACACTGTGAGACATGTGCCGTGCGTGGAAAGCCTCGTACTCCTCCTTGCTGGCGAACAGCGGCGGCTCGCTGGCATAGGTAGCAGTGGCGGCGTACTTGTCCAGCGCAGCGGCCACCTCGGTGAGCACAAATTCCTTGTCGGCATACAACGCAGCGCCCAGCGCCACATACAGCAGACTGTTTTCCGGGCAGGTGCCGGTCACGTTCAGCGCTTCGTCAAAGCTCTTGCGCAGCACGGTGCTGAAGGTGAGCGGGCCGCCCAGATAGAGGATATTACCCTTGATGGGGCGACCCTGTGCCAGACCGGCGATGGTCTGGTTGACCACGGCCTTATAGATGCTGGCGGCGATATCCTCGGTGCGGGCACCCTGATTGATCAGCGGCTGCACGTCGCTCTTGGCAAATACGCCGCAGCGGGAAGCAATGGTGTAGGTGCGCTGCGCCTGCTCGGCGGCCTTGTTCATCTCGTCGGCGCTCATCTTGAGCAGGGTGGCCATCTGGTCGATGAAAGCACCCGTGCCGCCGGCACAGCTGCCGTTCATACGCACTTCGGTGCCGTTGGTCAGAAACAGGATCTTGGCATCCTCGCCGCCCAGCTCAATGACACAATCAGTCTTTGGCATAAAGCGCTTGACCGCCACGCGGGTGGAGAACACCTCCTGCACGAAGGGCACACCGCAGCTGTCGGCCAAGCCCATACCGGCAGAGCCGGAGATGCTGAGCAGCGCCTTGCGGCCATGCAGCTGCTCGGCATCAATGCGGCGCAGCAGCTCCTGCGCCTTTTCCAGAATATGGCTGTAATGCCGTTCGTATGTAGAATACAGCAGCGCATCATGTTCATCCAGCACCACACACTTGATGGTGGTGCTACCGATGTCAAGACCTACTCTCACCTTGTTTTTCCTCCTAAGGACAAATAACCGGAACATAACGCCCCGGCTGCCATGGCAAACAGCCGTTATGCGGCAAAGACACGCAACGGCAGCTCTCTTTTTCATTAGCCCGCATTGCGCATCTACGTCATTTTCAAACAGTACGCGTTATAAAAAACACAGCAAATGCGCTTTTGCATACATTATTATTATAATCCAATCGCGGGCGGCATTCAATCCATGTTGTCTATTTTACACGAAAAAAATAGTATTTTTTGCTCAAAAGGCTGAACTTTTTGTGAACATGTGTCGGTTTTCCCGCAAAAAAAGCCGCCGCACAGCGCTTTGTGCAGCGGCCTTATACCGGCGGAACGATTTCGAATGGCTCCGCATACGCTTTGGCTATTTTCAGCGGAAATTCCTCTCTACGCCCCACGCGTAAAAATGTTTTTGAGTGCTCCATTCTCCTTACCGGTTCACGAAATTCAGCACCAGAACCAGCAGCAGCATGTGCACGGGGTAAAAGGCGTAGCAGGCATACTGGAAAGGCTTGCTGTGATAGCCCTGCCGACCGCGGTACAGCCAGATGGGCACCAGTGCCAGCAGCGCCAGCCCCTGCTGGCAAAGCTCAAAGTCCATGCCGAAGAGCTGAATGGGGTACATAAGCCCGCCCAGCAGCTCCACGTTGACCCAGTACAGCGCTGCCAGCTGCCCCAGCAGACACCACCACTTGCGCCCGTGCCCGTGAAAAAAGTAGAAGATGAACACAGTCAGCACCCTGCGCCGTAGTAGTCCACCATGCCCAGCGTGCCCAGCACCGCGCCCGCCACCACCACAAGGGCGGATACCAGCAGGTACAGTCCTGTTTTTTGCTTTTTGCGCACCGTTTCCACCAAGTGGATGCCCAGAATGCCCAAAAGCAGCGTCCAGATAACGTTCTGGTGCACCGGGTAGAACCATGTACCGCCGTACATCAAATCGAAGGGCACTTCCGAAAGCAGGGCAAACAACAGCAGACGCAGGGTGTATTTTTTTTCAGGTCGTGGGTGTGGAAGTAGCCCTCCACCGCCATAAAGGCAAAGATGGGAAACGCCACCCGCCCGGCACAGGTCAGCCATTCCTGCGCGGGCAGCAACGTCGCCCACAGGTGGTCCATCAGCATCAGCGCCATAGCAAGGATATGAAGCGCCGCTGCGCTCAGGTCAAAGCGGGTCGCGGCAGTGGGGCTGATTGGTTTCGTTGACATACTCGCACCTCGTCTTTTGTCGAAATTCAGTTCCTTTATCTGGAATACGAACGAGCCCCGCAAAGAATTGCAGCCCCGGTAGTTCTTTTTCCCGCCGGGGCCGGCTTGCTGCTTTATTTTTTCTGCTGCGAACACCCTAGCAACAAAAAGGTAGCGCCAAGGCAGCGCCATACCACTGCCGTAGCGTGATCCCCTCCGGTAACAAAGTTCAGCGCCGCAGCAAGAAAAAACAGCAGCCCGATGAGATAAAACAGATTACACCTTTTCATAGCTCATACCTCCGGTTTTGGTTTTCCACCGGCTATTTTGGATACGGCAAGCGCAGGGACGGCTGCCATTTTTTTGTGTGCACAGGGGCGCAAAGCGCCCGCCCGGCACACAGAAGGTGTGCGCCCGCAAAATCTGCGGGCAAAATTCATGAAGGGTGGCTTGCCTGCCTGCCCATGGAGACGTAAGCGCAAAAGCAGGAATGCGGGAAAAAGCAAGCAAGGGACGGTTTCGGCGAAAAAGCGTCTGGCGGTGGCGGAAAAGCCGAACGCAAGATTTTTCATACTAGCTGGCTCGTAAGGTGAGCCGTACCAAAAACTTCCTTTGCGGAAATGTGCAGCGTTATAGTTCATCTGCACCCGAACCGGCAGCTGTGCACCCGGCGCTTGCCGCACCCAAAATAGCCAGTGGAACGATCATTTAGTTTTTGGCGTTTTCCAGATAGATCTCAAAGGCTTCGGCAAAGCTGGCGTTCACATCAAAGGGGACAGTGTAGTCTACCTTGGAGGTCACAAGGCAGATGTCCAGCCGGTTGGAGGTTTCGTCTGCCTGCCGGTTCAGCTTGCTCAGCGCGGCATGGATGACCTTGCGGTCGTAGTTGATGGTGGTCACCCGCTTCACATCGCAGCAGTAGGAGATCTGGTTGCCCTCAGCGTTGAAGCGGTAGCCGGTGCCCCCGCCGGAGAGCAGCTGCTCAGAACTGCGCAGGTCGTTCATCCGTTTGAAGGTGCGGGCAATGCTCTGCCGCGCGGCATTCAGGCTGACCTCGCTGTCCATATCCATGTCCAGCGCATCCTTTGCCTTGCGGATGGCGGCAAACAGGCGGCTCTTCTCCTCCAGCAGATAGAGCATGAACCGGGCAACGTCGGTGATCTGCTCTGCATATTCGGTCTGTGCCACGTCCATAACGGTCTCGTCCTCGGCCTCGGGCATCACCTTATGGCGCAGATAGGTGTTGGCCACCTTGGTCACGTTGGCATCGCAGTCCAGAATGCCCTGCGCCTCGTCCAGCAGAGACTGGAGCTTGTTCTGGTAGCGGAATGCTTCCTTCAGGTTCATAGTCGTTCCCTCCATCTTGTTTTTTCTGCTTTCAGCTTACCACAGACTGCCCGCCCGCGCAAGCTTTCCGGTAAAATGAGCAAAACGCCCGCCCCGGCATGACCGGGACGGGCGCTTTGCATTTGCTGTGACACTTATTGGGATAAGAGATTGGCATTACTCAGCCGGCCACGCGCTCGGTGCGGCCTGCCTCCAGCATATAGCGCAGGAAGCCGGTCACGTCGGCAGGGTCGGTCACGGTGAGGTCAAAGCCCTTCTTGGGGGCAGTGTCCATCATCTGCAGCATGGAGCGTGCGGTAGTGTCCTTTTTCAGGTCGCAGGTCTTACCGTTGTCCAGATGCAGCAGCACGCTGCCGTGGCTGGCAGAAAGCTGGCGCATGAAACGTTCCTTATCAAAATACTCGATACGAAGCATAGGAATACCTCCTTGATGAAATGGTTTATGTTACACTTGCCGTCCGGCCCTCTTTGGACTGGCGGCGGGAGAATAGCGGTTTTGCCCGGCAGTGGAAACGCTTGCACAGCTTGCGTCCCGGTTGCCTTGGTGCTATACTGAGCTTGGAAGCTCTGATAGGATAATACCACAAAACAATCGCTCATAATAGAATAAAACCGCATAGTATATGCAACAAAACCGGCATTGACAAAAAACATTCAAAGTATTGCGGAAAGGATTTGGTGAATATGGCATATCAGACAAGCTGTGCATCCTATACCAGCGGCCGGGTGGGGCTGTCCAGCGCTACTGCCGTGGTGGCCGATGCCGCCGGGCGGGAGCAGGCCCAGCACGGCAGCCCGCTGTTCCCCATCGCCTGCTATGCCGAGGATCTTTCCTGTTTTTCGGTGGCGTGGCACTGGCACGAGGAATTTGAGTTCATTCTGGCGGCGCTGGGGCCCATCCATGTGGATGTGAACAAGACCCGGCTGACTTTGCAGACCGGGCAGGGGGTGTTCATCAACTCCGGGGCGCTGCACGCGGTAGAGCCTGCCGAGGGCAGGGCGCTGCTGCACTCCGGCGTGTTCCAGCCACGGCTTATCGGCGGCATGGACACCGTATTCTGGCAAAAAAACTCATCCGCCCGCTCTTGCAGCCCGGCACACCGCCCTTCTTTTTGCTGGACGAGGCCGTGCCATGGCAGCGGCAGGTGCTGCTCTGCCTGCGGGAGGCGTGGAAGGGCGTGGCGGACGAGCCCTTTGACTACGAGAACCGGGTGCGCTACCACCTTACCGCTGCCCTGCGGCTGCTCATTACCCAATGCGTCAGCGGCAAAGTAAAGGTATCGGAGCAGGAGCAGATTGCCTCGGAGCGGATGAAGCAGATGCTGCGCTATGTAGAGGAGCACTACGCTGAGGAGCTGACCGTGGAAAAGCTGGCTGGCTGCGTCGCCCTGAGCGAAAGCGCCTGTCTGCGCAGCTTCCGGCAGTTTCTGGGTATCACGCCCATCCAGTACGTCAAGCAGTTCCGGGTGGAAAAAGCCGCCGAGCTGCTTCGCTCTACCCGGCTCAAGACCGGCGAGGTGGGGCTGGAATGCGGCTTTTCGGACGCCAGCTACTTTATTAAGACCTTCCGGGAGATCAAGCACTGCACCCCTCGGGAGTACCGTATCCGCTTCTGCTGAGCAAAAAGTAAAAAATGCCGGGCAGCTGCAGGCTGCCCGGCATTGCATTATAAAATTTCCCCCTGCCAGCGCTCCGGCGGGATGACCGGCTCGGTGACAAAGGCCTCGGGGTTCGGGGCAAGAACATGGCGGGTGACCCGGAAAAGCCCCCGGCGTCGCACAAAATGCAGCTTGCATCGCCAAATTTCGTGTTCCGGGCTGCGCCGCAGTCCAGATACGCCTGTTCCAGCTTGACGAAATCCTCCGAGATGTGCGGCTGCTGTGCGTTGTAGTGGCGGCGCATATAGACGGTGTGCTGCGCCCCGGCTTCGTCCACCACGGTCATCTGCATGGGCTTGTCGGTCAGGCGGTTCGGCACGTTCAGTACCTCCTCCACACTATGGATAAAGGTGTTGCGGGCGTGGGTGACCCCCAGCAGCAACACTTTGCCGTGGGCTGCCCGCAGCCGGTCGTAGCAGCCGCCGGGAGTGCAGGGGGTGTTGGCGTCCAACTCCCCTTCCAGATACGCAGCTGCGCCCTTTGCCGTAAGCCGCCATGCTGTGGGTGGGGTGCAGCGAGCGCACCACGCCGGGGCGCTGCCGGAACAGCTCCGGCAGAATGCCCACGCAGCACGGGCTGTGGCGTACATCGAACACTCGGTTTTCCTCGTTGATGAACCGCCATGTGTGGGTGGGCAGCAGCAGCAAGCCCTCTGCAAAAAACTCCATCCATGCGTCCAGAACCGTGTCTGCGCCGCCCTCCACCGGGCCGATGGACTTCATGGAGGAATGGATCAGGATGGTCTCGTTGCCTGTCAGCCCCATCGCGGCAAGGTCGTGCTTGAGGTCAGCCTTTGTGTATGCCATGTCGTTTCTCCTTTTCGGGCATTTTGTCTGTACCCAGTTTACCGCCTTTTGTGCGGCAAAGCAAGCACGCACGCAAAAAAGGCAAACACCCTGTTGTATTTGCCGGAGACGAGCCGGTATCTGCGGGGTGTGTGCCCTTGCAGCTTTTTTAGTAAAATCCTGTATACAGCATATCATCTCGCAGCGTTACCGCGAAACAAGCACAGCGCCTTGCAATTATAGCAATTTGACAGTTGTTTCCTGTTTTCTTTGTGCATTTGGTACAACAGTCACTTGATTGCAGCATTTTATCAGCACTTTTCCCGCATTGCAAAGTGGTATATCAGTTTTTCAGTTTCAGGAACAGTTCCGTGCGCGAGTGCGCATTCTTGTATACAAGTATTCAAATTAAGTTCCATTCCAGCATTGACATTCAGTTGCTGTAACGGTACAATGATACTAAGATTACATTTACCGGATAAATGGAGAACAACTATGGCTACATTACAGCACACTGATGAGCTCTATCATATTCTCGAGGACGAGATCTGCGCGTTGAAGATCCTGCCCGGGGAAGCGCTGAGCGAAAACCAGCTGTGCAAGCGGTTCGGCGTTTCCCGCACTCCTATTCGCAGCGTTTTGCAGCGGCTGGAGCAGAACCGCTTTGTGCAGATCATTCCCTGCAAGGGCACCATTGTTACCGCCATCGACACCGGCGTGGTGGACCAGCTCATCTTCCAGCGTGTTGCAGTGGAGGGCATGGTGTTCCGGGACTTTGTGCAGAGCTGCTCGCCCATGGAGATCCTTGCGGTAGAACACCTTTATAATATGCTGCTGGAAGTCGCTGCAGGGCGCAGCGACCCGGAGAACTTTGATTTCAACCACTTCCTCAGCTGCGACCTTGCCATGCACGAGTACTGGTTCCACAAGACCAGCAAGGAGTACCTTTGGGAGCAGATGACCCGCCCGCAGGCAGACTACTCCCGCTTTATCCGTCTGGACATCGTGGGTGCACGCAACGTGTCCAGCGTCGTCAGCGAGCACGCCGAGATGCTGCGCATCCTGCGTGAGAAGGATCTGGACGCCATCGAGCCGCTGATGCGCACCCACCTGTACGGCGGTGTGAGCCGTATGGGCAGCAAGATCTACTCGGACGAATACCGCGGCTACTTCAAGCTGCCGGAGAACAAAAAATAAAGAAGGCCGCTGCACAGTTCCCTGTGCAGCGGCCTTCTTCTGGTTGCGCCAGCAGGAGTCGAACCTACGGCGATGGCGCATCATGCAAAACAGTATAGCATATTTTCCGCTGTTCCACAAGAGGTGCGCCGCATTTTTGCAGCTTTTTTTTCTGTGCGCTGTCTGCCGCACTTGCGGCGGTTTGGGTCGGTTTTTGGCTTTGCGGCCGGGACCCTGCGTTTTCCATATCCTTCCATGTTTTTACGAAAGGCAAGTTTTGCGGGATGCGTTTTTCAAAAAAACACAGTCCGCAGGGGGCACAAGATTCATATTGCAAAGGTGAAATTTATTTTTTCCTGATTTTTCTTATTATTTTCTCAAAAGACTGTATTTTTTGTTGCGATTCTGGTACACTGGATGTGATAAAAATAAGTTGAAGAAACTACGCCGATGTCCGGGCTGTCACCGGGCGGGGCAGTGTCTCCATCTTTGTGAAGGAAAGCGAGGGATCTCATGAAAAAATTCCTGAAAACGCTGGTGGTCGGGCTTTGCCTGTTCACGCTGCTGTGCTGCGCACTGCCGGCTGCATTTGCCGCCGACAAAACTTCAGGGAGCAAAAAGGAAGAGAACGTGTACGCCATTGGTATGGATGCCCAAGGCGGCATCTGCTCCACCGTGGTAACCTACACGAACCTGTCCGGCAAACTGGAGAGCACGCCCGAGCAGCCTACCATGACGGGCTACACCTTTGATGGCTGGTACACCGAGCCGGTGGGCGGCAGCAAGGTGACCACCTCCACCGTGTTCACCTCCGACGCCACCATCTACGCCCACTGGACTGCCAAGGCCGGTACTTCTACCGTGCCGCAGCCCACCACCCAGCCTGCCGCCACCCAGTGGCAAAAGTATGTAGGCCCTGCCCTTGTGGCCGGTGCCCTGCTTACTACCCTGCTGGTCGCCACCATGTTCTGAACACTGCTGTAAACACAATGACACCATTGAAGAAAGGGATCTTACCATGACTACTTCTACCATGAAAATGCCCGCCAGCTATTCCACCATCGAAGCCGAGGAGATGACCTATCTGGACGGCGGCGCCAGCAACGCTTATCAGTCCTTCCTGGACATCGGCAAGGTGTTCAACTACATTGCCCGCATCTTCTCCGGTGCAAGCTCCATCATCAACAACGTTAACGTCATCTACCAGTCCTTTGTATCGCTGAACAGCCTGCTGGGCAGCTTCGGCAAGTAAAAAGCATCACCCCAAAGTTCAGATCCGGGAGCCGCGCTTTTTTCGAAAAGTGCGGCTCCCGTTTTTCGTACACGCTGTAATTCAGTGCATTACTGCGCAGAACTTCGCGTTCCAGAATTGTGAACAGCCTTTTTAAGTTTTTTGGGGGTCAGTGGCCGTTTTTTGGGCTTTTTCTATATAAAAAGCAAAAAATGCGATATTTTTTGGGCTTTATCTCTTGATTTTGTGTCTGATTTGTTATATTGTTGTTACATGGAATGTGCTAAAATAAGATAGTTTATAAAAGGTCTCTCCAGCTGCGCAAGTTGCGTGGCAACAAGTGAGTTTTCAGGCATTTTCTTTAAGTTTTTTCGGTATTTTCGAAAAAAATTTCGTTATCTTTACATTCGGGAGTTTGTACGCAAATGGCAGATCGTGAACTGCGGCGGATGCACCGCGCTGAACTGATAGAGATCATCTATGCGCTGAAGCAGAGCGAGGACCAGCTCAAGGCGCAGAACGCCGCGCTTACCGCGCAGCTGCAGGACCGGCAGCTGCGGCTGGAAAGCGCCGGTTCCATCGCGCAGGCCGCGCTGGAGCTGAACAACGTGTTCGCCGCCGCGCAGGCCGCCGCCGATGACTATCTGCACTCGGTGCAGGCCAGTCTTGCGGACACCAACGCCACCGCCGCCAATACCCTTTCGCAGGCGCGCAGCGAGGCCAAGCGCATTCTGGAGCAGGCACAGGCAGACGCCGACAGCCTGAAAGCGCAGGCACAGCAGGAATGCGACGCCATGACCGCGGCCGCCGCGCAAAAGCGCACCCAGACCGAGGCCGACTGCAAGGCCATGGTAGAGCGCGCCGAGCAGGAGGTGCAGCAGCGCTGGCAGGCATTTGACCACAAGGCCAACGAGCTGCTGGACCAATACCACAGCACAGACGGCCTGCCTTCGGAGGAAACATGAAAAAACGCGATATCCGGTTTGCTTCCATCCCTTCCACCGAGGAAGTGGCCGCAGAACGTGAGCGTCTTGCGTACCAGAACCGCTACCAGCGGGTGCTGCGCAGTACGATCTATATTCTGGTGGTGGTAGCCGCAGTAGCTGTGCTGCTGGCTACGCTGTTTCTGCCGGTGCTTCAGGTCTCCGGCGACAGCATGTACCCTACATTAAATGATAAAGACATTATCCTGCTGGTAAAATCCAACCACATTGAAAACGGCGAGCTGTGCGGGTTTTACTGGCAGAACAAGCTGCTGCTCAAACGCATCATCGGGCAGCCCGGTGATGTGATCGATATGGACGTGAACGGCGTAGTCTCGGTAAACGGCGTAGCGCTGGACGAACCCTATGTGGACGCGCTGACCGTGGGCGAATGCGACATCCGGTTCCCCTATCAGGTGCCGGAAAACCGCTACTTCGTGCTGGGCGACCACCGGGCCACCTCCATCGACAGCCGCAGCAGCGTGATAGGCTGCGTTGAAAAAAGCCAGATCGTGGGCAGGGTTTTTCTAAGGGTATGGCCCTTGTCCAGCTTCTCGTTGATCCATTGACCCCGGGAGGAGGTATTTCGTTATGAACGACATTCTTAAAACGTACATGGAGCGGTTCCGTGAGAACCGGCACACCCTGCGGCGCTACACCGCATTTGTGCTGGCACTTGCCATGATCACCACCCTGTTCGTCAACTGGCAGCTGCATGGCGTGGGCATCTCGATGACCGCGCAGTACCAGTGCGGCGAGGAGGAGCACACCCACACCGCGGATTGCTACACCAAGGTGCTCATCTGCGGTTACGAGGAAGGCGAGCTTGAAAATGCGGACGAGGTGGCCGCCGCTGCTGCGACCAGCCAGCCCACTGTTGAGGCTGAGCCCCGCGCCGCTGGCACTGGAGCCGCAGATCGAGTTTGTGCCCCACGAGCACACCGAGGACTGCTACACCGAGGTGCAGACCCTGACCTGCATGGAAGAAGAGCACGTCCACGGTGACGACTGCTTCGATCCCGAGGACGGCACCCTGATCTGCGAGAAATTTGAGCATACCCACGATGAAAACTGCTATACCACCGAGTACGAGCTGACCTGTGGACTGGAAGAGGGCGAGCTTGTGGAGCAGGTGGTGGAGCCCACCCAGAGCGCCGAGCTGGCGGCTATGGCTGTGGCCGAGCCTGTGGCACTGGCGCCGGCGGTGGACACCGTGGAGCCCATCTACCACCACCACACTGACGCCTGCTACGAGGAAGTGCTTACCTGCCCCCTGCCGGAGCATCACCACACCGTAGCCTGCCTGAGCGACACCTCCGCCGACGTTGAGACCCCCGAGGAGTGGCAGGCCGCCAACGCCGAGGCCGTGATGACCGGCAACTGGGACGAGGATCTGGTCAGCGTGGCAAAGACCCAGCTGGGCTACGAACAGAGCGAGAAAAACTTCGAGATCGACCCCGCGGACGGCGTGACCCTGCGCTACTACTCCCGCTACGGCCAGTCTTACGGCAACCCCTACGGCGAGTGGGACGTGATGTTCCTCTCCTACTGCCTGAAGTACGCCGGTATCCCCCAGAGCGCCATCCCGCAGGAGGCCAGCGTGCTTTCCCTGCGCAGCTCCATGAGCGACATGGACTGGCTGCTGGACGGCGAGGACGGCAGCGCCGCCAATGTGGGCGACATCGTTATTTATAATAAGTACGTCACCCGCACCGTGGCTGTGGACAGTAGCGCCGATGGTGCAGCGGACGGTCTGGACGACCAGTTCAGCATGGACGCTGAGGGTGAGAACGGCGCAGAGCTTGAAACTTCCGGCGCTTCTGCGTTGGATGCAGCCCCTGCCGCCGAGGATGCCCCCGCTGCCGACAGCGTGATCACCCCCGATCTCCCCGACACCGCCAACCCGGAGCAGCCCACCGCTAAGCCGGTGGACAGCGCCGACACCGCTGTGCTCAGCGTGGCATCCCCCGCTGCCGAGCCGCAGACCACCACCGTGACCGACGCTGTGCCCGTGGAGACCGTGGGCATCGTGAGCGAGGCGGACGAGAACACCCTGACCGTCATCTCCGGCGACGTGGACGGCAAGGTGGCTGAGGTCACCCTTTCCAACGCCGAGGTTCTGGCCGTGGTGGATGTTGCCGCCGCCCAGTACGCAGACGAGATGCTCTCCTCTGCCGTTGACGGCGCACTGAAAGCCCCCGATATGCTTACGCTGGCGGGTGAGCCCACGACCGTAAGCACCACGACCGTTGGCTCTGCCTTGGACGGTACTAATTATGTTACTGATTTCAAGATTCAGAAGCAGCAGGGCAGCCAATACGTTGATGTTGCCACCAGCGTTGTCACTGACCAAATGCACGGCTACCTTGAACTGAAGGATATTCCGGCTCAGGACATTGCAAGCCATGACTACAAGGTTAAAGTAGCTTTGCCGGAGGCTTTTGACTTGCAGAGCGTTGCTTCGGAAACTGGCGACTTGATCGATCCGAACTATACCGGTCCAAAGGGCAGCGTTTGTGGCACCTACCAGTTTGTAAAGGAAAACGGTAAGTGGTACGTCCTGTTCACCTATGACCGTGATTTTATTCATCAGGATCAGGTGTCGAATACCACCAAGGTCAGAAGTACAGTCAACTTTGATTTCCGGTGGGACCAAACCAAGGTCACGACCGGCGGGAGCAATGAGTTTAAGGTCAACGAAAAAGCAAAGGTCACCATTTATATTAAGCGCGAAGAAAGCACCACGCCCGGCGAGGAAAAGAAATTCAGTCTGGATAAACAATCTGCCGGGCTTAAGTACGACGGCAAGAATGCTTACGTTGATTACACTGTAAAACTTACCCTGAAGGAGGACAGAGCAGCCCCCCTGACGCTGACCGATACACTCACAAATCCGTCCGGGGTCACCTTCGACTATGTTGACACCTTCCTCCAAGTTACTGGCCCGGATGGTTCTGCGCCCGACATTTCTTGGGCAGATACCACAGGTAGTACGGGCAAAATGATCACCTTGGGCACTAGTGGTCAGACCCTGCAAAAGGGCACCTATACCATCACTTACCGCGTCAAGGCTGATAATTTTGGCAGCACAAGTTACAACGGGGACTATTTAAAAAACTTTATCAAATTTCGTGATGATGTAGAAGGTACTTCCACCTCTATCAAAACAAAGGATATTGAAAAATCGGGCAAGCTCAGCAAAGACGGCGAGATCATCACATGGACTGTCAAGATCAAAAACGGTGACGTCATGCGTTATCTGCCTAGCAACGCTAAATTTACCGATACGATCGACACAGATCAGGAATTTGTTGCCGGTTCTTTCAAGGTCACAAAGACCGATGCAGACAGCAATGAGACCAAGACCAAACCAACAGATGTCTACAACAGTACAGACCACAAACTCACCTACAACCTTGAGCCAGGCTTCAACAAGTATGAGATCACCTACCAGACAAAGGTCACAAAAAAGCTATCCCTCTGACCGGTCTGGATGTCAAAAACACCGGCAATCTGGAGGGCGATGGGCTGGACAGCAGCTCTGAAGGCACTGTCCACATCGACTCGGATGTTCTTACCAAAGAGGCAGTTGGTGAGCCGACTAATAATGGTACAGAGGCCACCATGCAGTGGAAGAGCACCATCAAACCGACAAATGTCAGCAGCTATATTTACTACGATTATAGCGGTACCGTGCAAGAAGATGCAACCGGTAAAAAATGCAAGGCGCAGGAGATCGACCTTGCCTCTATTGTGGTAAAGGACAAGGATGGGAATTCTGTTTCCGTTACGCCCGTCGCATGGAAGTCCGGTGAAACAGATGATTACGGCACGGATCTGGGTCTGTTTAAGATAGACTTTACAGACATTACTGCACCCGGTCCAATGACCATTACCTACACAACAAAATGCTTTATCGTCCAGCAGCTGCCAAAGCTACGGTGCAACGGTCAAGAACCACTGCCGCATCAATAATGGCACTGTGGCAACCGCTGAGCAGAAAATTACAAAAGGCTCTGACACGATAAGTTACTTCTATAAGTATGCTGGTGATTGTAATTGGACGAACATTCAGAGCGGCAGTACTACCCTGCAGCCCGGCCAAAAGCTGCCTTGGACGATCGAGCTCAACGCGGAGGGAGTGCTGAAATGGGAAAATGACACCAAATGGGTCATTACCGATACCATTCCCCGCGGTCTGGTTCTGGACGAAAGCAGCGTTCAAATCAAGAACTATGGCGTTGCCCTGCCCGCTACATCTACAGTCACCAAAAACGCAGACGGAACCACCACGCTGGTAATCACCATGTTGCCGGAGTCGTTCAGATATACAAATAAGTGTGACTGAGATCCGCAAGCAAATCAATATCACCTACGACACTACGCTGGATCCTAAATGTACCGACATCTGAATGATACCGCATCGTTTAAGAACGTTGCCATTCGAGCGATAGGTGATACCTTCTTTACCGAAACAGTTACGCGCAGAGTTGTTGGCAAGAGCGGTACTTTGACGAAACCACCGGTCTTTTTGACCTATCAGGTCAAGCTGAACCCCTACGGTGCAACGCTGAACAATGGCACCGACATGGATCTGCAAGACGTCATGACCGTGCCCCTCTGATTTGTGGGCTGATGGGTCTGGTAACAAGCGTGTAACGCTGGAAGGCATCTCTGTTTTTGATGCCAAGCTGCAGGCAGATGGTACGCTGGAAGCAACCACATGGCGTGCAGACCTTACCTGTGTAGCCGGAAATAACGTTGACACGTCCACCTACTATTTCAAGTACAGCAGCGATAACAGCCACCAGCTTAAGGCATGGACAAAGGTACCCGATAGCACCCCGCTTGTGCTGGTTTTCCATTACCGAGTTAATACGGAAGGTCTGGTTAAAGGCAATGCCTTCACCTTTGAGAACACTGCAACGCTGAATGGTAAGTGGAAGAACGAGCAATGCAACACCAGCTTTACTTCCAGTTCGGGAGCTACTGCCGGTATCGACTTCAACTCCAACCGCTTGACCATCGTCAAGTACTCCGGCACGCCAGACAAGGTTCTGCCCGGTGCAAAGTTCAGTCTGGAAAAGTATAACGCTACCACTGGATGGAAAAGCGAAAAAACTGATATAGTGACCAACACCAGCGGCAACGTAACGCTTGGCAGTCTGGACGTTAACACCTTCTATCGCTTGAAGGAAACACAAGCGCCTGATGGTTATCGGACACCGAATAATTACCATTATTTTGTAATTTCCGACAATAGTAGCTACACGGCCTCTGGCGTTCCCGACTATATTGCGGGCACAGACACCTTTAGCGAGTACAAGTTGGCTGAAGGGCAGAAGTTTGGCAGCTTCTACTACTACTGCGAAAACACCCCCAATGACAACTCTGACTACGAGCTCCCCTCTACCGGTGGCACCGGTACACTCCCCCGTATACAGCCGTGGGCGGCACAATGATGCTGACCGCGCTGGCATATAGTTTTATCCACCGCAAGCGCAGACGCGAAGGGAGAGCAGATGACTAAACTGCACTTTTCTGCTGGCGTGCCGGGGCTGAGCCCCCCGCCCGCCCAGCGCAAAGTTTACGCGATAGACCAAACAAAACTACACCCCTACCCCCCTGTGCAAAACGCAGGGGGGCGGCAAGGGGCAGAAAAGAAAGGGGCTTTTTTCATGAAAAAAGCAATGAAAAAACTCATGGCTGCGCTGCTGGCAGTTGCCATGGTGTGCGCCATGGCGATCCCGGCGTTTGCATACAACACTTGGGAGACTGAGGAGGACCTCAACCAACTCCACGGTTACAGCGCTTTCCAGATCTTCAAGGGTGTTATTAGTAAGGACAATGAGACGCTTTCCAACGTTGGGTGGGGCAGCAGCATCACTAAGCCTGACGAGTTTCTGGCGCAGTTGACGGCAGATCCTACCATCGGCGGTGAGTTTAAAACTAATTTCACTGCTCAGGACGTTCTTGCGGTTATCAGCAAATGGCATAATTCCGATGATTACAGCATCGCTTTTGCGCGCGTTGTATGCCACTATCTCTACCCGGATGCCAATGCAAACCCGAAACCCGTCATTACAGATCACACCGGTGGCATCAACATTCCAGAGTCAGGTTATTATCTGATCGTTGATACTACCTACTTTAACCTTCGCGATTTCTATCATGCCTACAATTCCTTCTTCCTGCTGAATGTTCCCCAAGCACCCTATGTCGTTTTAGTTAATCATAAGGTTGTAAAGCCCTATGTTGAGAAGGAAGTTTATGACGATCAGGATGGCACCAACGAAGCAGGTTTTGGTTCCAGCGCTGACCATGCGATCAACGAAGAGTTCCAGTTCAAGCTGATTGCTACCTTGCCCGCAAGCAGAGACAATGGCCGTGCTTACGATTACTATGACGAGTACGCTGTTTTGTTCAATGATACCTTGTCCAAGGGCATTACTTATGACAGACTCGATAGTGTAGTCATTGAATCCAAGGGCATTCCCTATGATATCACCGGCGATTCTTCGAAGTATACCATTGATACTACCGATCTTGAAAGTCATAACTATTTTGTGGTAGGCATTCCTGATGTCAAAACCTGTGTTGAAGATCCAAGGTTCAATTTGAATGACGGCGCTACTATTACGGTCACCTATACTGCACACCTGAACGACAAAGCCGCTGTCAATACTACAAGTGGCTCTACCGATAACAAAAACAAAGTACAGCTCCAGTACTCTAATAACCCCAGAAACAGCGCATACTGGGGCTTCACTCCCGAAAGCGAAGTCCGTGTGTACACCTACCAGCTGAACAACACCAAGTATCACGATGATGATAACGAGAACAACAAGCTGGAGGGCGCTGGCTTCCGTCTGTACAGCGGTGAAGCTTGCAATGATGAAGATGAGATCAAGCTCAAAAAGAATGCTGACGGCACTTACTCTCGCTACTTTGGAACTGAAGATGGCGAAGAAATGTTCTCTGACGACAAGGGCCAGTTTAACGTTAAGGGTCTGGACGCCGGTACTTACTACCTGAAGGAGACCACCCCTCCCACCGGTTACAGTGCCTGTGACAAAACTAAAATCGTCATTTCTGCAACGCACGACGAACACAATGTTAATCTGTCCGGTGAATCCAACCTGAATAATAAAATCATCAACAAAAAAAGCCGGCGGCATTACCCTGCCCTCCACCGGCGGCATCGGCACTACCCTGTTCTATGTGGTCGGCGGCGGCCTGATGGTTGCGGCCATCGTTCTGCTGGTCACCAAGAAGCGCATGGAGAACAAGTAAGCTCCATTTCCCCAAGAACCCGGAGCAAAGGGGCCGCAAGGCCCCCGCTCCTATCCTTATAACATTAGGGAGTAGCCCATGAAAAAAGAACAAAAGCACCATCATCCTGATCCTCGTCTTTTTTTCGTGGGTCTATCCGTGATGTTATACCCCCACCCTCAGCGATTACGTCAACCAATTGCATCAGTCCCGTGCTGTGGCAAGCTACGCGCAGGACGTGGACACTGACCGATGCGGATTACAGCGCCTACTTTGACGCCGCCGATGCCTTTAACGCACAGGTGGCCGCCAACGAAAACGCCCTTTACCGCCCGGATCAGCTTACCGGCTACAACGACACGCTGGATATTACCGGCACCGGCATTATGGGTTACATCACCATTTCCAAAATCGGCGTGGAGCTGCCCATCTACCACGGCACCAGCGACGGCGTATTGCAGATCGCCGCAGGCCACTTGGAGGGCACCAGCCTGCCGGTGGGCGGCGAGAGCACCCACGCGGTCATCTCGGCGCACCGCGGCCTGCCCAGCGCAAAGCTGTTTACCAACCTCGACCAGCTGGAAGTGGGCGATACCTTTACCATCACCGTGCTGGACCGGGTACTCACCCACGAGGTGGACAAAATCTCCATCGTGCTGCCCACCGAGACCGATGAGCTGAAGATCGCCGAAGGCAAGGACTACGTCACCCTGATGACCTGCACCCCTACGGCATCAACACCCACCGCCTGCTGGTACGCGGTCGCCGCGTAGAGACCCCGGATCAGTACAAGCACCTCCGCGTTACTGCAGAAGCGCTTAAAATTGAACCCATTATTGTTGCGCCCATTATGGCGCTGCCCATGCTGCTGATCTTACTGATCGGTATGCTGATTTCTACACGCAAACCCAAGAAAACGAGAGGTGAAGAACATGAAAAGCATTGATCTGCGTCATCGTCTGGCGGCTGTGCTGCTGGCTATGTGCCTTGTGGTATGCTGCGCCCTGCCGGCGTTTGCCACCACCAGTGCCAACATTGTACTGGGGCGTCTGGGCTCGCTCCACGTCCGTCTGTACGACACCCACAACGATGTGCCCCTGCGCGGCGGCGAGCTTACCCTGTATCAGGTGGCCTCCGTCAAGCGCACCAACGGCAACCTGTACTTTGACTATACCGGCGATTTTACGGGCTGCGGTGTCGTGCTGGGCGATCTTTCCGACAGCACGCTGGCTGACCAGCTGGTAAAGTATCTGCCCACCGTGCCCGCCGTTGCCGCCCAGCAGAACGTTGACGAGGAAGGCTACGCCGACTTTACCAAGCTGCCGCAGGGGCTGTATCTGGTCATGCAGACCGAGGCTTCCCACGGCTACGAAGCCATCAAGCCCTTCCTTGTGTCCATTCCCCTGTCGGATGGCGACAGCTGGATCTACGATGTGGACGCCACCCCCAAGGTAGGCGCTACCATCCCGGATACGCCGGAGACCCCGCCGGACACCCCCCGAAACGCCCCCAGACACCCCTGACACTCCCCCGGATACGCCGGACACGCCGCCGGACACCCCCGATCTTCCGGAGCAGCCGGACACCCCGGATACGCCGGTGAGCCCCGGCACACCGGATAACCCGGTAAGTCCCGGCAACCCGGACAATCCCGTAAGCCCCGAGAACCCGGATAACCCGGTCTCCCCTTCTAACCCGGATAAGCCCGTTCTGCCCCAGACCGGCCAGTTGAACTGGCCTGTGCCGGTGCTGGCCTGCAGCGGTGTGCTGCTGTTTGCCGTCGGCTGGGTTCTGAACCGTCAGGGCAAAAAAGGAACACTGAACCCTACTCCCTTCCAGCACGGCGCGCCGTGCCCTCTCCCCCGCAAGGGGGAGTTTTTTTATGCCCTCTTCCCCTGCCGGGCACAGTACCCCTTCCGTCAAAGCCTACGGCTTTTGCCACCTTCCCCAAGGGGACGGCTTTTGGCGGTGAAGGCAAAGATCACGGCATTGCCAAAGGCGTCCCCTTGGGGAGCTGGCACGGCGCAAGCCGTGACTGAGGGGGTACACGCAAAGAGCCGCTGTACGTTCTGTACAGCGGCTCTTGATTTATGCAGTCCGTATTATGTTTTACTGCTGCTGGGCAGCCTTTTGGCTTCCAGTGCCAGAATGGCATCGCGGCGGCTCAGGTTGATGCGGCCCTGCTGGTCGATGTCGGTCACCTTGACCACGATGGCATCGCCCACGGCAACCACGTCCTCTACCCGCCCACGGCAGAGACGAACACATGGCCGTCCTCCTGCACGTCGATCTTGCAGTTGCAGGTAGCGCAGATGTCCTGGATGACCTTGCCGCCCTTACCGATCACGTCCTTGATCTTGTCGGTGGGGATCATCATGCTGAACATCTTGGGAGCGTAGCGGCTCAGCTCGTGGCGCGGCTCGGCGATGACGGGCTTGATGATCTCGTCCAGGATATACAGGCGGCCCTTGCGGCACTTCTCGAAGGCCTCGGCAATGATGTCGTAGGTCAGGCCGTCGATCTTGATATCCATCTGGATGGCGGTGATGCCCTTGCGGGTGCCGCCAACCTTAAAGTCCATATCGCCGTGGAAGTCCTCCACGCCCTGAATGTCCAGCATGGTCATCCAGCGCTCGCCCTCGGTGATCAGGCCGCAGGAAATGCCCGCAACCGGAGCCTTGATGGGCACGCCTGCGTCCATCAGTGCCAGCGTAGAGCCGCAGATGGAAGCCTGAGAGGTGGAGCCGTTAGAGCTGAGCACCTCCGACACGCAGCGGATGGTGTAGGGGAACTCCTCCAGAGAGGGCAGCACGGGCACCAGAGCACGCTCGGCCAGTGCACCGTGACCGATCTCGCGGCGGCCGGGGCTGCGCGGTGCGCGTGCCTCGCCCACGGAATACGGCGGGAAGTTATAGTGGTGGATATAGCGCTTGGTCTGCTCGTCGGTCAGATCGTCCATCAGCTGGTTGTCCTTGGTGCCGCCCAGCGTGCAGGTAGTAAGCACCTGCGTCTGGCCACGGGTGAACATACCGGAGCCGTGCACGCGGGGCAGGATGCCCACCTCTGCGGCCAGCGGGCGGATCTCGTTGATGCCGCGGCCGTCCACGCGCTTGCCCTCATCCAGCAGCCAGCGGCGCACCACGAACTTCTGCATCTTGTAGCTTACCAGATCCAGATCCGCAGCAGACAGGTCCGGGTATTCCTCGGCGATCTTGTCCATAATGGGCAGCAGCGCAGCGTCACGCACGTTCTTGTCGTCGGTGTCCATGGCGGCCTTAGAAGTCGTCCAGATACTTGTTCTGGATGGCGTGGAACACGTCCATATCCAGACCCACCACCTGAAAATTGATCTTCGGCTTGCCGCGCTCGGCCACGATCTTGTTGATGAACTCGATGGTCTTTTTGATCTCAACGTGTGCGGTCTTGATGGCGGTCAGCATGGTGTCCTCGTCCACCTCGTTGGCACCGGCCTCGATCATCACGATCTTGTCCATGGTGGCGGCAACGGTCAGGGCAAGGTCGCTCACCTTGCGCTGCTCCTGCGTGGGGTTCAGCACGATCTCGCCGTCAACCAAGCCCACCTGCACGCCGCCGATGGGGCCGTTCCACGGGATATCGGACACGGCAGTCACCAGAGAAGCGCCGATCATACCAGCGATCTCGGGGCTGCAGTCCGGGTCAAGGCTCATGACGGTCATGGTGATGCACACGTCATTGCGCATTTCCTTGGGGAACAGCGGGCGCATGGGGCGGTCCACCACGCGGCTGGTCAGGATGGCGCGCTCGCCGGGGCGGCCCTCACGGCGCATGAAGCTGCCGGGGATGCGGCCGGCGGCATAGAGCTTCTCCTCGTATTCCACGTTCAGCGGGAAGAAGTCAACGCCTTCGCGGGGCTTGGGGCTCATGACGACATTGCACATCACGCAGGTCTCGCCGTAGCGGATCAGCGCGCTGGCATTGGACAGACCGCACATCTTGCCCATTTCAACCTTGAACGGGCGGCCTGCCAGCATGGTCTCGTAGACCTTGTAGTTTTCAAAGGTCTCTCTGCGGGAACCAAATTCAATTGCCATTGTTTTTGCCTCCTTGTTTTTCGGATCGTTCTATCCAAAAGCCGTGGCGTGCGCATTATAGCAATAAATCCAGCGTCCCTGCTCGCAGGCACAGGCGTTCGATTTACTGCTGCAATACGCTGCCACCGCTATTTTGTGCGCATGGGATACATGGAGCTATACATAAAGCAAAAGGCAGGTACCTTTGCGGTACCTGCCCTCTGTTAAAATTACTTACGCAGACCCAGAGTTGCGATCAGAGCACGGTAACGCTCGATGTCCTTCTTCTGGAGATAAGCCAGCAGATTGCGGCGGCGGCCGACCATCTTCATCAGGCCGCGGCGGCTGTGGTGATCGTTAGGGTTCTTCTTCAGGTGCTCGTTCAGCTCGTTGATGTGAGCGGTCAGCAGAGCGACCTGAACCTCGGGGGAGCCAGTGTCCTTCTCGGTCAGAGCGACTTTGGCCATAACTTCCTGCTTATTCATAATACAGTACCTCTTTCAAGTAATTTATCTGCCAATGGAACAGCGGCGGGAAACGGTTCTCCCAAAAGCGGGCATACTCCCAGCCCCGTACCACGGTAACAGATACAGTATACCAGATTGCAGGGCAGATTGCAAGAAGATTTTTGTCCGCAAGCCTTAATTTTTTACAATGCCGCCCCAGTACAGCTGCACCTCCGGCAGCTTCTTTTTGCGCAGCAGAAACACGGTGGGGATCAGGTACACCGCCACCGACAGCAGCCGCGAAGCATCGTAGCCGCTCACGCTCTCGGCCACGCTGGTGGTGCCGTACAACCCGCCGATGAGCATGGATGAAATATCCATGGCACCATGCAGGAATACCGTCACCCACAAATTGCCGGTGCGGAAGTAGATGGCGGCCAACATCACGCCCAGCGATGCTGCAAACACGCACTGCATCAGCACTCCGAAGGGTGCCGAGCTGGACAGGTTGGTCAGGTGCGCCGCGCCGAACAGCACGCCGGACAACAGGCAGGCTTTCCACACCCCGGCGCGGGCGGTGCCGTAGCGCTCCAGCAGGGTCTGGGCAATGATGCCCCGGAACACCATCCTCGGCCACGCCCACAAGGATCATGTTCAGCAAAAGGTCAGGATGCGGGGCAGCGGCAGCAGCGGCGTGTCCGGGCGGCCAAAGGCCAGCGTCCCAAAAAACGTGTACCCGATGAAGAACAGCGGGTACATCCCCACCAGCAGCCCGTTCAGAAAGCCGCAGCCGCGCCGGCGCAGCAGATCCAGCCTGCCGGTGCGGGTCAGCAGCAAAAGTGCCACCGCCAGCCCGACAGCTTCCTGCACAGAGCCAAACAGATAGCCGTCCATGGTATCAAAGTCCGCGCCTGCCGCTGCCAGTACGATGGTAGCCAGCAGGCTGAACACGACCATGCTGCCAAGGAACAGCACCTCGGACAGGATACAATAAAGAATGGGGTGCGCGGTGCGCAGCCGTTTGAGCATAAGTACAGCCCTCCCTATCAATGATAGTCCTATTCTACCACGATTTCCCCAAAAGCGATAGGGCGAAAATAAAGTGTGCTGCCGGGAGATCGGGGGATCTGTGAACGGCTTGCAGCATCTTTTTACAGAAAGTTCATGTAAAAACAGGCTAAAATAGCCTTGCAGATTTGACGTGTCTGCCGCTTTGGTGTATCATATACTTGTATTGTTATGCGCGATTCCGGGCGCATCACAGCCCGATTTTTAAGATTTATGAGGTGTGACCTATGTCCCTTGTTGAAAAACTTTTTGGCAGCTTCTCTGACCGGGAGCTGAAAAAGGTGAACCCCATCACCAAACAGGTGCTGGCGCTGGAGCCCAAGTATCAGGCCATGTCCGATGCCGACTTACAGGCGCAGACTGCCATGTTCAAGCAGCAGCTGGCCGAGGGCAAAACGCTGGACGACCTTCTGCCCGATGCATTTGCCGTCTGCCGCGAGGCTGCATGGCGTGTGCTGGGCATGAAGCACTTCCCGGTGCAGGTGACCGGCGGCATTGCCCTGCACCGCGGCGATATTGCCGAGATGCAGACCGGTGAGGGCAAGACCCTTGTGGCTACCCTGCCCGCCTACCTGAACGCCCTGACCGGCGAAGGGGTGCACATTGTTACCGTCAACGACTATCTGGCCAAGCGCGACAGCGAGTGGATGGGCAAGCTCTACCGCTGGCTGGGTCTGTCGGTCGGCCTGATCGTACAGGGCATGGACGGTGATGCACGCCGCGCCGCCTATGCTGCCGACATCACCTACGGCACCAACAATGAGTTCGGCTTCGACTACCTGCGCGACAACATGGTGACCTATAAGGCCAACATGGTGCAGCGCGGCCACGCCTATGCCATCGTCGATGAGGTGGACTCCATCCTGATCGATGAAGCCCGCACCCCCCTGATCATCTCCGGCCGCGGCGAGGACTCCTCCAGCCTGTATACGCAGGTGGACCGCTTTGTGCGCACCCTGCGCAAGAGCGTGGTGGTGGAACTGGAAGATAAGGTCTCCACCGACGAGCAGACCGACGGCGATTACGTTGTGGACGAAAAGCACAAGACCTGTACCCTGACCGCCGGCGGCATCAAGAAGAGCGGAAGCCTACTTCAAGGTCGAGAACCTTGCCGCCGCCGAGAACATGACCCTTGCCCATCATATCGATCAGGCGATCAAGGCCAACGGCGTGATGCAGCGGGACGTCGATTATGTCGTCAAGGACGGTGAGGTCATCATTGTCGATGAATTCACCGGCCGTCTGATGATCGGCCGCCGGTACAACGAGGGTCTGCATCAGGCCATCGAGGCCAAGGAGGGCGTGAAAATCGCCGCCGAGAGCAAGACGCTGGCCCCTATCACCTTCCAGAACTACTTCCGTATGTACAAAAAGCTGTCTGGTATGACCGGTACTGCCCGCACCGAAGCCACCGAGTTTACCGAGATCTACGGCCTGAACATCGTCAGCGTGCCCACCAACCGCCCCAAGCAGCGCATCGACTATCCGGACGCCATCTATAAGACCGTGGAGGGCAAATACCGCGCCGTCATCGAGCAGGTAATGGAGTGCCACAAGAACGGTCAGCCTGTGCTGGTGGGTACTGTCAGCGTGGAAAAGAGCGAGATTCTCGCCAAAATGTTACAGCGCCATACCCGGGATTTCAACGTGCTGAACGCCAAGAACCACGAGCGCGAAGCCGAGATCGTGGCGCAGGCCGGTAAAAAGGGTGCCATTACCATCGCCACCAACATGGCAGGCCGTGGTACCGATATCATGCTGGGCGGCAACGCCGAGTTCATGGCTAAGGCGCAGATGCGCAAGGAGCACTTCTGCGAGAACCTGCTCAACCCCGAAAAGCCGCAGGACGCCGACCCGGCTGCAGTGGAAATGCTGCTGACCGAAGCCAACGGCCACGGTGAGACCACCCATGCCAACATTCTGGCCGCACGTCAGCGCTTTGACCAGCTGTACGCCCAGTACAAGCCCGCCATTGACGCAGAGGCCGACGAGGTGCGCGCTGCAGGCGGTCTGTTCATCATCGGCACCGAACGCCACGAGAGCCGCCGTATCGACAACCAGCTGCGCGGCCGTGCCGGCCGTCAGGGCGACCCGGGTGCTTCCCGCTTCTACCTGAGCCTGGAGGACGATCTGATGCGTCTGTTCGGCGGCGACCGCGTTTCCAGCCTGATGGATACCCTCAAGATTGATGAGGACACCCCCATCGAGAACCGCATGATCACCAACACGCTGGAAAGCGCCCAGAAAAAGCTGGAAGGCCGCAACTTCGAGATCCGCAAGAACGTGCTGAAGTACGACGACGTGATGAACCAGCAGCGCGAGATCATCTACGGGCAGCGCCGCAAGGTGCTGGACGGCGAGGACATCAGCACCGAGATGCACAAGATGCTGCGGGAGAACATCGATTCCAGCTGCGCCCAGTTCCTTTCCGGCGATGTGAAGGACGAGTGGGATTTTGGCGCCCTGCGCCGCCACTATCAGGGCTGGCTGACCACCGATGCCGACTTCCACTACACTGTGGCGGACTTTGATAACCTTTCCCAGCAGGGCATTGCCGATATGCTGTACGACCGCGGGATGCAGATCCTGCAGGCCAAGGAGGTGCGCTACGGTGCACCCGTCATGCGCGAGCTGGAGCGCATCTGCCTGCTCAAGTGCGTAGACCGCCAGTGGATGGACCACATCGACAACATGGACCAGCTGCGGCAGGGGCATTGCGCTGCGCGGCTACGGCCAGAAGGACCCGGTGGTGGAATACCGCATCGAGGGCTTTGATATGTTCGACCAGATGGTGGATTCCATCCGGGAGTCCAGCGTCAAGATGCTGCTTACCATCGAGCTGCGCGCCGCCGGTTCCGCCCCCACAGCGGGAGCAGGTGGCAAAGCCCACCGGCGAGGGGTTTGTGCCCGGCAACGGTGCACCCGGCGTCAAGGGCATCCCCAAGGGGCCAGCCGGTGCGTGTGGTCAAAATTGGCCGCAACGACCCTTGCCCCTGCGGCAGCGGCCTGAAGTTCAAAAAGTGCACCTGCGCACAGTACCACCCGACTGGCAATAACGGCGGGGAAGAATAACCGTAAAGGCAAAGCCCTCCCTGCCGTGGCCGAGAGGGCTTTCCGCATAAATTCAGAGGGAGTTGATTTTTACAATGATCGCACCGGAAAAACTGTTGGAAACCGCCAAGGCGCTGGAACCGCAGCTGCAGGAATGGCGGCGCACACTGCACCGTCACCCGGAGGTGGGCTTTGACCTGCCCCAGACCAAGGCACTGGTCAAAAAAGCGCTGACCGAGATGGGCTACACCCCGCAGGACTGCGGCAAGTGCGGCGTGGTGGCGCTCGCAGGCGGCAAGCGCCCCGGCAAGACCATCCTGCTGCGCGGCGACATGGACGCGCTGCCCTTGCAGGAGGAATCCGGCGAGGAATTTTCCTCTGAGCTGCCCGGCAAGATGCACGGCTGCGGCCACGATATGCACACTGCCATGGTTCTGGGTGCAGCCAAGCTGCTCAAGGAGCATGAGGACGAGATCGAAGGCACCGTGAAGCTGGAGTTTCAGCCCGCAGAGGAGATCTTTCAGGGCTCGCTGGACATGCTGAAAAGCGGCCTGCTGGAAAACCCGAAAGGTGGATGCCGCGGTCATGTTCCATGTTCTGGCCGGGATGCCCCTGCCCCTGGGCACCGTGCTGGTGCCGGGCGGCGGCATCACCATGGCAAGCTGTGAGCAGTACCACATCACCGTACACGGCAAGGGCGGCCACGGCTCCATGCCCAACGCCTGCATCGACCCCATCACCGCAGCGGCGCACATCCACATTGCCCTGCAGGAGATCAACAGCCGCGAGCTGGACCCCGCAGGCTTTGGCGTATTCACCACCGGCCGGTTCGAGGCAGGCAAGGCTTCCAACGTCATCCCGGATACTGCCGATATGTGGGGCACCATCCGCACCGTGGACCCGGAGCAGAAGGTCAGCGCCCTGATCCATCAGCGCATGACCGAAATTGCGCAGGGCGTGGCCACCGCCTACCGCTGCACCGCCGAGGTGGAGTTCAGTGATTACTGCCCCTGCATGGTGGTGGACACCCCGCTGGCGGGTAACGCCCTGACCTATATGACCGAGTTGCTGGGCAAGGGCGCTATGGATATGACCCCGCTCACCGGCGGCAAGCCCGGCGGCGGCAGCGAGGACTTCGCCTTTGTCAGCCATGAGGTACCCACCGTGAGTATGTTCTTAGCTGCTGGCAACGCCAAGGAGGGCTACACCTACGGTCAACATCACCCCAAGGTGCGCTTTGATGACAGCATCCTGTACCGCGGCACGGCAGCCTACACCTATATGGCGCTGCGCTGGCTGGCAGAGCACCAGTAAAATTGCCCCACAGAACGCCGGGCAGGAGGAAAAGCATGAAACAGGAGCTGATGGATGCCATTCAGGAAACGCCGGTCATTGCGGCCGTCAAGGACGATGCCGGGCTTTGCAATGCGCTGACCAACGAGAACATCCGGGTGGTATTCGTATTATACGGAGATATCTGCAATATTGCCTCCATTGTACGCCGCATCCACGAAGCCGGGCGCTTTGCCGCGGTGCATGTAGACCTTATCGCAGGGCTTGCTGGTAAGGAGGTGGCGGTGGACTTTATCCGCAGCACCACCGAGGCCGACGGCATCATCTCCACCCGGCAGTCCTTCATCCGCCGTGCCAAGGAGCTTGGGCTGGCCGCCATTCTGCGGGTATTCCTGCTGGATTCCATCGCACTGGAAAGCTTGGATAAGATTCCTCCAAATCTGCCGGATTGTCTGGACCTTTTGCCTGGGACCATGCCCAAGATCCTGCGCCGGGTCTGCGCCACCGCCAAGGTGCCGGTGCTCGCCGGCGGCCTTATTGCTGATAAAGAGGACGTGATGGCCGCGCTGGAAGCCGGAATCACTGCCATTTCCACCACCAATCAGGCGGTATGGGATATGTGACCCGCATTCTGCGCAAAAGCAACCGGTGTTTTTTGTAAGGGTTTCACAAAAAGTGCAAAACACCTTGCTTTTTGTGCAGGGACAGGGTATCATAAGAGTAAACAAGTGCTGTTTGTTTCAGGAGATATGAGCGAAACGGACAAGGGCAGTTGCCTTTGTTTCGGTTCGCTCTTTTTTTTGTACCATCAACAGCTGCCCAGCTCCCGACGGGCCAAGGCAGAATGGACAGGAGGAAAAAGAACAATGTATGATGTAGCAATCATCGGCTGTGGCGTCATCGGTTCCGCTGCCGCCTACGCACTGTCGCGCTACGACAACAAGGTGGTCATTCTTGAGGCCGAGAACGATGTGGCAGACTGCACCACCAAGGCCAACAGCGCCATTCTCCACGCAGGCTACGACCCCGCCCCCGGCACCCGCATGGCACGGCTGAACGTGCGCGGCGTGGCTCTGGCAAAGGAGATCTGCGCAAAGCTGGATGTCTCCTATAAGCAGTGCGGCTCGCTGGTGCTGGCACTGGACGAGAAGGAACTGCCCCATTTGCAGCATCTGTTTGAGAACGGCACCGTCAACGGCGTGCCCGACATGAAGATTCTTTCCCGGGAAGAGACCCTTGCCATGGAGCCGAACCTTTCTGAAAAGGTCTGCGGTGCACTGTGGGCACCCAGCGCCGCCATCGTGAACCCGTGGGAGTATGCACTGGCCATGACCGAGGTGGCGGTACGCAACGGCGTGGAGCTGCGCCGCAGCTGCAAAGTGACCAATGCCGAAGCCATAGAGGGCGGCTACCGCCTGACCGTGCCCGGCGGCACGGTGGAGACCCGCTGCGTCATCAACGCTGCCGGTATCTGGGCAGACAAGGTACACTCCATGGTGGAGCCCGCCAACTTCCACATCATCCCCACCCGGGGCGAGTACTATCTGCTGGACAAGAGCGAGGGCACCCGCGTGAGTCACGTTATCTTCCAGTGTCCCAACGAGCTGGGCAAGGGCGTTCTGGTGGCACCCACCGTGCACGGCAACCTGCTCGTCGGCCCCAACGCAGAGCCTGTGGAGGGCAACGACACCTCCTGCACCAGCAGCGGTCTGGAATTTGTCAAGGCCACTGCCCAGCGCAGTGTGCCCAGTATCAACTTCGGCGAGTCCATCCGCAGCTTTGCAGGCGTGCGCGCCAATCTGGACGTGGACGACTTTATCATTGGCGAGGAGCCGGAGGCACCCGGCTGGATCGATCTGGCCGGCATGAAGAGCCCCGGCCTGTCCGCTGCCCCGGCGGTTGCGGAGGAAGCTGTTGCCATCCTGCAGCAGCGCGGTGTGCTGGGCGCAGAAAAGGCCGACTACAAGGACGGCCGCCGCCACATCCGCTTCAAGGAGCTTTCCGCAGAGGAAAAGGCAGCACTGGTCAAGGAGCAGCCCGCCTACGGCCGCGTGATCTGCCGCTGCGAGACCATCACTGAGGGCGAGATCCTGGCAGCCCTCCACAGCGAGGTGCCCGCCAACACCATCGACGGCGTCAAGCGCCGCGCCGGTGCAGGCATGGGGCGGTGCCAGGGCGGCTTCTGCGGCCCCCGCGTGCTGGAGCTGATCAGCCGCGAGCTGGGCATAGACCCCTTGGACATCCTGCAGGACAAGAACGGCTCGAACGTTCTGCTCAGCGAAACGAAGGTAGGAGGAAAGAGCAATGGTTGATCTGGTCATTATTGGCGGTGGCCCTGCGCGGCCTTGCTGCTGCCTGCAAGGCATGGGAAAGCGGTCTGCGCGACATTCTTATTCTGGAGCGCGACAAGGAACTGGGCGGCATTCTGAACCAGTGCATCCACAACGGCTTTGGTCTGCACCGCTTTGGCGAGCAACTCACCGGCCCGGAGTATGCCGGGCGCTTTATTGAGATGCTCAAGGACACCGGCGTAAAGGTGCAGCTGGACACCATGGTGCTGGAAGTGACCCCGGACAAAAAGGTGCACTGCGTCTCCAAGGAGCACGGCTACCAGATCATCGAGGCAAAAAGCATCGTGCTGGGCATGGGCTGCCGCGAGCGCACCCGCGGTGCCATTGGCATCCCGGGCAGCCGCCCTGCCGGTGTCTACACCGCCGGTGCGGCCCAGCGCTATGTCAACATGGAGGGCTATCTGGTGGGCAAGCGGGTGCTGATCCTCGGCAGCGGCGATATCGGCCTGATCATGGCCCGCCGCATGACCCTTGAGGGTGCAAAGGTGCTGGCCTGCGTAGAAGTGATGCCCTACTCCGGCGGCTTGACCCGCAATATCGTGCAGTGCCTGAACGACTTCGACATCCCCCTGTACCTCTCCCACACCATCGTGGATATTCAGGGCAAGGACCGCGTGGAAAAGGCCATCGTGGCTGAGATTGGCCCCGACCGCAAGCCCATCCCCGGCACCGAGATGGAGTTTGATGTGGACACCATTCTGCTGAGCGTGGGTCTGATCCCCGAAAACGAGCTGACCCGGCAGGCCGGCATCCCGATGGACCCCCACACCAAAGGGGAGCCGTGGTCTACGAGAACATGGAGACCGGCATTCCCGGCGTGTTTGCCTGCGGCAACGTGGTGCATGTGCATGATTGGTGGACTTTGTTTCCGGCGAGAGCGAGCTGGCCGGCGCAGCCGCTGCCAACTATATCCAGAACGGCCCTGTGGCCGTGGGGCGTGTGCTGACCGTGAAGCCCGGCGCAGACCTTGGCTACACCCTGCCGCAGCGCATCCGTCTGGAAGGCGTGGGAAAGAGCACCAACGTGTCCTTCCGCGTCCGCCGCATCTGCGGCAAGAGCACCATCCTTGTCAAGAGCGGTGATACGGTGATCGCACGCTTCAAGCGTGACCGCCTTGCCCCCGGCGAGATGGAACACATTGCCCTGCCCAGAGTGCTGCTGGACAGAGCCCCCATGGACGAAGTGACCATTGAGATCGAGGAGGCATAAGCGAGATGAAAGAAGTAATTTGCACCTGCTGCCCGCAGGGCTGCCATCTGCAGGTGGATGAAGCCAACGACTATAAAGTGACCGGCAACGGCTGCCCCAACGGCATCGCCTACGGCAAGGAAGAGCTGACCCACCCCACCCGCATCATCACCAGCACCGTGCGCGCCGAGGGCTGCCTGCACTCCCGCTGCCCGGTCAAGACTTCCAAGCCTGTGCCCAAGGGAAAGATGGCCGAGGTAGTCGCAGCGCTGGACAGCGTGGTGCTGCACGCTCCCATCCATGTGGGCGATGTGGTGCTGACCGACGTCTGCGGCACCGGGGCAGACATTGTGACCTGCCGTGATATGGCATAAGTACTCCCCTTTTTACACAAATAAGCAAAGCAGCCGCTGCATCTTTACCGTGCAGCGGCTTGCTTTTGCGTGTGGGGAAATCCCCTATTTTCAAATGATTGTTTCCGCTGAATATAGCCGGAACGCAGTGCAGGCCATTCGTTTTCTCAACCTTTCAGCGGCATGATGCTCTCCGGGGCGGCACACAGATACTGGGGCGGCTCCGGGGCGGCGGCAGAAAGGCTGGTTTTGCCCACCTTCCACCACAGCTGCGCCGTACCCTCCGGCGAGGTGCAGATGAGGTTCCAGTCAAGGGGTTTTCACTGGTGGAAACGGCTTTTACCGGGATGGCGTTGGGCGCATCCGCAGCGCAGGGGGCAAAGTCGTGGGCGCGGATGCCCACGGCGGTGCAGCCCGCCGGGACGGGCAGCGTCAGCCGCAAGGTGGTGCCCCCAGCCGTCCAGCCGGACGGTGCGGCTGTCCAGCGGGTGCAGGGCAAAATGTTCTTGCAGCCGGTCAGCCGCGCGGCAGCGATGCTCTGCGGGTCGGCAAAAACGGCCTTGGTGGTACCGGCACACAGCACCTGCCCCTCGTTCAGCACGATCATCTCTTTGCACAGGCGGTAGGCCTCGTCCCGGTTGTGGGTCACCAGCAGAGCGGTGCCCGCAAAGTTTGCCAGCAGGCTGCCTACCTCGCCCTCTACCTCCTCCCGCAGGTAGCTGTCCAGTGCACTGAAGGGCTCGTCCAGCATCAGGATGCGGGGCCGGCCCACAAGGATGCGGGCCAGCGCGGTGCGCTGCTGCTGCCCGCCGGAAAGCTGGGCGGGGTAGCGCTTGGCAAGCGTCTCCAGCCGCATGGCGCGCAGCATCTCGGCGCAGGCAGCGCGGCGGGCGGCGGGGTCTTTTTTCCGTCTTCAGGCCGCAAAGGATATTCTGTTCTACGGTCATATTGGGGAACAACGCATAGTTCTGGAACAGCAGGCCCACGCCCCGCTGCTGCGGCGGCAGGTCGATGTGCTGCGCACTGTCAAACAGCACCCGCCCGTCCAGCACGATGCGTCCGCGATCCGGCTTTACAATGCCTGCAATGCACCGCAATGTCATGCTTTTGCCGCAGCCGGAAGCGCCCAGCAGGGCGGTGGAGGTGTTGCCGGCGGTAAAGGCAGCACGGAGGGTGAAGCCGTCCAGCTTTTTTTCAATGTTGACTTCAAGGCTCATTTCCGGCCACCTGCTTTCTGTTTTTTCTCCAGCAGATTCACGGCCAGCAGCACCACTGCCGAGATCACGATATCCACCAGCACCCAGCGCATGGCACCCAGTTCATCGTTGGTGCGCCACAGCTGGTACACCGTGGTGGCAATGGTGGCAGTCTTGCCGGGGGTGTAGCCCGCGATCATGCTGGTGGCGCCGTATTCGCCCAGCGCCCGGGCAAAGGCCAGCACCGTGCCTGCCAGAATGCCCTGACGGCAGGCGGGCATCCGCACCCGCCAGAAGATCCATGGATCGGACTGTCCCAGCGTCTGCGCCGACCACGCCAGCGTTTCGTCAAAACTTTCAAATGCGCCGCGCGCGGTGCGGTACATCAGCGGAAATGCCACCACGATGGAGGCAAAGATGGCGCTGTACCAGTTCATGACCAGCTTTACCCCAAAATGCTGCATGAAAAAGATGCCCAGCGGCCGCTTTGCGCCGAAGAGCAGCAGCAGAAAGTAGCCCACCACCGTGGGCGGCAGCACCATGGGCAGGGTGAGCAGCACATCCAGCACACCCTTGACCGCCCGAGGCAGACGGGCGATATAGTAGGCTGCAAAAATGCCAAGAAAGAACACCGCCGCGCAGCTGATCAAAGCAATGCGCAGGCTGTTCCACAACGGATACCAGTCCATGTCTGCTCCTTTATACGGCGCTGAAGCCCACGCCCTCGAACACAGTCATGGCCTTGTCGGTCTGTAAGTAAGCCAAAAACTCCCTGGCAGTCTCGGCGTTGGGGGCGGCCTTCAGCACGGCGGCAGGATAGATGACCTGACCGCACATCTCCTTGGTGGCCTCATCCACGGGGGTCAGACCGGCGCTGTATGCATCGGTGCAGTAGACCACACCGGCATCCACGCTGCCCTCGGTGACCTGGGTGGTCACCTCCTTGACGTTGGAACTGTAGGTGATCACGCCCGCAGCAGCCAGTGCAGTTTCGTCCAGCTGCCCTTGTCGCTGCCCCTCCGGCACGCAGAGCACCACCTTGTTTTCCAGCAGGTCCACGCGGCTGTCGGCATCCACAAAAAGTCAAGGCCGTCCTTGTTCACATCGGCAGAAGCAGTGATGTCCAGCTGGTTCATCTGCTTTCTGACCGGCAGAGATGAACAGATCGCAATCCGCGCCCTCCTGGATCTGGGTCTTGAGGGTACCGGAGGAGTCGAAGTTGAAACGGAAGGTCACCTCCGGGTGCTCTGCCGTGTAGCTCTCACCGATAGCATTCAATGTCTCGGTGAGGGAGGCGGCGGCAAACACGATCAGCTCCACGCTCTGTGCTGCTTCCGAGGAAGCCACGGACGATGCTGCGCTGGAAGCAGCACCGCCGCAGGCGGTGAGGGCAGCGGCTGCACCGGCCATACCGGCAGCGGTCAGAAAACTCCGGCGGGAAATGCGATGGTCGTTCATCTCTGTTTCTCCTTACTTTAAGTAAAAAAATAGTATATTTCTACGCCCTGTCAAGGAAAGCAGGGCAGGAACCCTTACTTGCGGGCGCACTCGCCGTCCAGACCCGCGGCGATGCGTACCCCGTGCTCCAAGCTGGGCAGGATGTACTCGAGGTTCTCCTGCACCGCCTTGGGGCTGCCCGGCAGGTTGACGATCAGGGTCTTGCCGCGCAACACGCTGACGCCGCGGCTCAGCATCCCGCGCGGGGTGATGCTCAGGCTGTGATAGCGCATAGCTTCGGCAATGCCGGGGGCGTTGCGGTCGGCAATGGCGCAGGTGGCCTCCGGGGTGATGTCCCGGGGGGACGAAGCCGGTGCCGCCTGTGGTGAGCACAAGGTTCACCTGACGGCCGTCTGCCATGCGGATGAGCTGCGCTTTCAGTGCCTTGGCTTCGTCCGGCAGGATCATGGTCTCCTCCACCACATAGCCTGCGGCGGTGAGCATTTGGGCAATCAGCGGGCCGCTTTTATCCTCCCGCTCGCCGCGGCTGCCTTTATCGGAAAGGGTGATGACGGCAGCGCGCAGGGGCGGGTTTTCCAGTGCAGGCAACAGGGTCACCTCGTCCCCTACATGGATCTCGCCGCCGGTGAGTACCCGAGCAAACACGCCCTCCCGGGGCATGATGCAGTCGCCGGTCTGCCGGCGGATGGCGCAGTCGCTGTGGCACTCCTTGCCGATCTGGGTCATTTCCAGCACGGCATCCCCAATGGCAAACCGGCTGGTCACCGGCAGATTGCGGAAGTCGAAGCCCTCGATGACCAGATTTTCGCCAAAGGCACCGTAGTCCACCCAGATCTTCTTACGGAACGCCTCGATTTTTTCGGCGCTGAGCATACTGACCTGACGGTGCCAGTTGCCGCCGTGGGCGTCCTCCACGATGCCCCATTCCGGGGTCAGGACGGCGCTGGGCACCTCGGTTTTTACGGTGCCCCGCTTGGGGCTGGTGCAGATTGCCAGAAGCTTACCCATAGTTATTTATCCTCCAATGCGATACATCCCGCGGGTCGGGCATGGAACTGTCGTTAAAATGGTGTTCCCGGGGCTTTGCCCAGATGGTCTCCCGGATAGCGGCCAGCAGCTGCGCACGTCGTCCGCGCCGCTGCGCAGCAGCGTGCGCAGGTCGCACCCGGTCTCGCTGGCAAGGCAGGGGCGCAAAAAACCCTGACTGGTCAGCCGCACCCGGTTGCAGGAAGCGCAAAACTTGCCGTGCACCGCTGCAATAAAGCCGATGCTGCCCTGCCAGCCCGGCACGGTGTAGTACACCGCCGGGCCGTCGCCCAAGGCGTGCTCCTGCGCAGCGGAAAGGGGCGCAAGTTCCGGCCAGCGCCGGGCAAACCGCGCCCGCAGCTCCGGGCCGGAGATGCAGGGCATGGCAGCGCCGTAGCCGATGGGCATCATCTCGATGAACCGCACCTGCAGGGCGTTATCCTTTGCCAGCGCGGCAAGCTGTTCCAGTTCGCCCTCATTGACGCCAGCCTGCGGCACACAGTTCAGCTTGACCGGCAGGCCGCTTTCCAGCGCCGCCTGCAAGCCCGTCTGCACGGCGGCAAAATCGTCCCGGGCGGTGATCTGCCGGAACACCTCCGGGCGCAGGGTGTCCAGACTGATGTTCACGCTGTCCAGCCCGGCGTCCAGCAATGCGGGCAGCTGCTCTGCCAGCAGCACCGCATTGGTGGTCAGGGTGACCCGGCGGATGCCGGGGGTCGCTTTGAGTCCAGCAACCAGCTGCGCCACGTTCTTGCGCACCAGCGGCTCGCCGCCGGTCACCCGCACGGTGTCGATGCCGCACTGAGCAAACAGCGCGGCCAGACGCAGAAATTCTTCGTAGGTCAGCACGGCTTCCCGCTCCAGCTTTTCCACGCCGTCCGGCATACAGTAGCGGCAGCGCAGGTTGCACAGGTCGGTCACCGACAAGCGCAGATAATGGATCTCGCGCTGGTAACGATCAAACATAGCCGCCCTCCGCCCGGATATAGTGGCCGCTCTTGCCGCCGGTCTTTTCCACCAGATGGATCTCGCCCAGCTCCATGCCCTTGTCCACGGCCTTGCACATATCGTAGATGGTCAGCAGCGCGGTGGAAACGCCGGTCAGGGCTTCCATCTCCACGCCGGTCACACCACTGGTTTTTACGGTGCACAGGGCTTCTACCGCCTGCCGCTCGGGCAGCAGACGGAACTCGATGCCAGCCTTGGTCAGGGGCAGCGGATGGCACAGAGGGATCAGCTCGCTGGTGCGCTTGGTGGCCATGATGCCCGCAATGCGTGCCACGCCCAGCACATCGCCTTTTTTCACGGTGCCGCTCTGCACGGCGGCAAAGGCCTCGGCGTTCATGGTAATAATGCCGTGGGCAGTGGCTTCCCGGGTGGTGACGGGCTTTGCGCTCACATCCACCATCACGGCGTTCCCGGCGGCATCAAAATGTGTCAGATTATTTTCGTTCATAAATCTATTTTAACTCCCGCAGTTTTCAACGTATTTCGAAACTTTGGTGGAATGACTTTCTTAGCAGTGTCCAAAGCCGCAGTTCGGCCAGTGGCACACCTCGCAGTTCAGGCACAGGCCGCCCTCGCCCAAGCGGGCGATATCCTCGGCGGTGATGGGGTCATCGGCCAGCAGGCGCGGCAGCAGCAGGTCAAAAATGGTGCGCTTGGCGTACATCACGCAGCCGGGCAGGCCGCACACCGGTACCCCGTCCAGATAGCTCACCAGGAACATGGCACCCGGCAGCACCGGCGCGCCGTAGGTGATGATCTCGGCACCGGTGTTCTTGATGGCAAGCGGCGTGCGGTCGTCGGGGTCTACGCTCATGCCGCCGGTGGTAAAGATCAGCTCGCAGCCTGCGGCCTTGGCTTCCAGAATGGCAGCGGTGATCCCGGCGGGGTCATCATCGCAGACCTTGTGAAAAACCATCTCGCAGCCGTAGACCGCCAGCTTGCTTTGCAGGATGGGGGTAAATTTATCTTCGATGCGTCCCTTTGAACACCTCGCTGCCGGTGGTGATGATGCCTACCTTCTTGGCCTGCATGGGCAGCACGTTCAGGATAGGCTCTGCCCCGGCAGCGGCCTGCATGGCGTCCATCTTCTCCTGCTCGATGACCAGCGGGATGATGCGGGTACCGGCCAGCTTCTGGCCCTTTTTCACGGGCAGGTCGCCGTGGATGGTAGCGATCATCATCTGCGGGGTGCTGTTCACAGCCATCAGCGCCTTGCGGTTGATCTTCAACAGGCCGTCGCAGTCCGCGATCAGCTCGATCTTGCCCTCTTTCGGCTCAGTGCCGTGGATATTTTTGCCGGCAGCAGCCTTTGTACAGCAGGGCGGCTGCCTCGTCCTCGTGGAGGATGCCGGGGTGCTTTTCCCAGACGTAGAGGTTTTCTTTGCCGATGGACAGCAGCACTGGGATGTCCTCGGGCTGGACGACGTGCCCCTTGCGGAAGCGGGCATCCTTGTACTCGCCCGGGATGATCTGGGTGATATCATGGCAGAGCACCTGCCCTGCAGCGTCAACAGTACGGATCAGTTTCATGATGGCATTCTCCTTACAGCGCAGGCATCTGGGCTTCGATCCAGTCTGCCAGTGCCGGAATATCGTTCAGGTCAAAATCTGCGCCGGGGATATCCCCCACCACCGCCAGCGGCTGGAAGGAGACGGGCGCATCCGAAATGGCGCTGCGCACCACCTCGATCTTCGGCCAGCCGCTGGACTTGAACCCCTCCAGCAGCACAAGGTCGTAGCCGTGACGCTCGAACAGGGCAAGCAGGTCCTGCTCGGTCAGGCGGAATTCCTCGGCCAGCAGGTAGCGCGTGCCGGAGTAGACCGCCACGCCCTCGGCACCGGCTTCCCGCAGACGGTAGCTGTCGGTGCCGGGCACGTCAGGGGTAAAATCGTGGCCGTCGTGCTTGATGACTCCTACCTTTAGCCCACGGCTGCGCAGCACGGGCAGCAGTTTTTCCAGCAGAGTGGTCTTACCGCTGTTGTGCACCCCACTGACGGCCAGCACCGCCGGGCGCTTGAGCGCCTGCGTTTCGGCCAGTGCCTGTTTTTGTTCACTGTACAAAGCAAAGCACCTCCACTTCTGTACCGGGTTCTACCGGCCCGCTGCCGGCGGGGATCTCCACCAGACAGTTGCAGCCCATCATGGCGGCCAGCGCACCGGAGGAGTGCGCCTCGGTGTTGCCCGCGCCGGGCAGGGTCACCTGCCGCCGCAGGCAGTCGCCCGCAGGTAGCGGTTGCCCTTGCTGGGTTTGGAAAAGCCATTGGTCAGGGTGCAGACGGCGCGGGCGGGGATGCAGCTCTCCTCCCGCCGCCCGGCGGCGCAGCAGCGCGGGGATAGCGTACTGCTCCAGCGTAGCGGCGGCGGCAAAGGGGTTGCCGGACAGGCAGAATACCAGCTTGCCGCCCAGCGTTGCCGCCAGCATGGGGCTGCCGGGCTTCTGGGCTACCCCCTCCACCACAAGCTGTGCACCCAGCTTTTCCAGCACAAGGGGCAGATAATCCTTCTGCCCTACGGAGACGCCGCCGCTGGTGATGACGGCATCGCAGCGGGTCAGCAGCTCCTGCATTTTACCGGTGATGACCTCCGGGTCGTCGGAGCACTGCTGCCGTTCCACGGCAAAGCCCAGCTGACGCAGCCGGGCGGCGTTCTGGATGCCGTTGGCATCGTAAATTTTACCGGGTGCCCACGGTGCGCCGGGTGCCAGCAGCTCGCTGCCGGTGGAAAGGATGCCCACGGTCAGCGGTCGGCAGACGGCTACTTCGGCGTAGCCCTGCCCTGCCAGCACGCCCAGATGGGCGGGGGTGAGCACCGTCCCGGCAGGCGCGATGACCGCACCGGCAGCTACATCTTCCCCCGGAACACGACGTTTTGCAGCGGCTTTACGGCAGCATAGAGCTGTACGGTCTCTTCGCCGCTGTCGGTCAGCTCCTGCATCAAAACGCAGTCCGCGCCCTCCGGCAGGGGGCTCCGGTCATGATGCGGGCAGCGCAGCCTGCGGGCAGCGCCGCAGCCGGAGCATCGCCCGCGTAAAGCTTCATCACCACCGGCAGGGTGACCGGGGTCTCCCGGCTTGCACCGGCAGTATCCGCGCTGTGCAGGGCGTAGCCGTCCAGCGGGCTGCGGTCAAAGGGGGGCTGGTCCATCCGGGCGCAGAGGTCGGCGGCAGCAATGCGCCCGCAGGCGGCTTCCAGCGGGATGGTCTCTGGGGACGGAGAAGGCAGAAGCGCTGCCGCGTCCAGCACGCTGCGCAGCGCCTTGACGGGGGAGCAGAAAGGCTGGTTCATTATAACTTCCTCCATAGACCCGCCGCTCTCCCCTTCTGCTATGGCTCAGACAGGGACACCGGCGGGGGTATTCTTTTTTCAAAAAAAAGGCAGGTGAAAAAAGAAGCGGAGACGTCTTGACCGGAAAATCAAAACGCCTCCGCAGAATATCCCCACAAAACCGGCTGCGGCAGTTTGCAGTCTGCTACGCCGGTGGCAGCCTTTGGCTATGCGCCGCCTTGCAGCGGCAGCACACAGCCAAAAAGCACCTGTGAAGATGGGAGGAGTTCTTTTTTCAAATTGCAGCGTTTCTTCTGCGGGAAGGCGGTGGGGTTTCCCCGCCACCCTTGAATGCCCGCCCTTGCGGGTGCAGCATTGCGGCGCGGTGTCCTGCTCTTTGTGAGAGTTTAGACGCCTTTGCTCAAAAGAAGCTCTTATACCCTGATTCAATTGTAGGTTGGTTTAATCGCAGAAATCGTCCACGTCGCTGATAGCCTTGGCGTAGCGGCGGGTGAGGTGCTTGGTGGAAAAGAGGAACCGCTCGTTCTGGTTGTTGGTCAGCTCCTCGATATCGGCATACTCCGGGTTCTCCTGCATGGCCTTCCAAGTCTGCTCGATGACCTCCGGTGCAAGGCCGTAGGGGGAGCGCTGGAAGTACTTGAGCGGGGTGGCGCTGGGGTAGACGCGGGCGTTGAACCGCACCATCTCGGCCACCATGACGCAGAGATCCCTGTCCTCGATGAGCTGGGCGATCATCGCGTAGTTATCGCTCATGTTGGCGCTGGAGTAGTAGTAGGTGTCCTTCGCGCCCGCGCGGGAGACGATATCGGTGCACTGGGGGTCTGTGGGCATCTGCGCCAGCAGCTCGTCGGCGTTCTCCACTTCCTCCAGCAGCAAAGCGTGGGGGGTAATCAGCGCAGCCGCAGAGCGGGCACGGATGTAACCGGCCAGCTCCTGTGCAGGGGTCAGCTCCGGCAGCTCCGGGGCGGTCTTGGTGGGCTGATCCGCAAAGGGATCGTTTTCCGCCTCCGGTTCACTGGCCAGAAAATCCAGCAGTTCCGGCTTTGCAGCATTGGGCTGCGCAGCTTCGGCGGCTTCGGGTGCGGCCTCGGCGGCCTGCTTTGCGGCAAGCTCGGCGGTCTCCCCCGCTCCAATGCGGCGATCACATCTTCACCGGTCTTGGCGGCGCTGCCGTCAAAGGTGCTGCCGGTCTCCTTCAGGCGGCGGGCAGTCTCGCTTGCGGCGTCGATGTCGAACACCTCTGCCTTGGGCTTTTTCTTGGCGGCCAGTTCTGCCTTTTGCAGTTCCAGAACGGCCTGCTCCGGGTCTACGCTGCCATCCACCGTGGTGGTGTAGCCGGGTTTACGTCTGCCAAACAACATGACGGTCTTTCCTCTTTCTATGGGATCTATTCAGCTGCTGCGGTGTTCTGGGCGTAGATGCCGCGCTTTTCCAGATAATCGGCCATGTCAGCCAGATCATACTTCTCCAGCGTCTCGCGGGTGGGCACACCGGTGGTGCGGTCCCAGCCAAAGACGTCGTAGAACAGATCCTTTGCCTTCTCCATGTCGGCGCGGTCCAGCTTGGTGGTGCCTTCCTCAAATGCCTTGAAGTCGGGGTCCTTATCGAACACCCAATCGCAGATGGCATCGTGCTCCTGACGCAGGTTTGCGCTGCCGCAGTTCTGCTGGAAGCTGATGGCGGTCATCGCGCGCAGCATCTGGGTGATGCGGGCGCTCCTCCTGCAGACCGGCCTGGGTATAGGTCTCGCCGGTAACAGCAGTCATAAAGTCTGCCTGCAGATCCAGATCGCCGTGGTAGTCGCGCTCCTTGGAGGGAGACTGGGTCATGGGCCACATCCAGTTGCACAGGGTAGCGGAGTCGTGGAAGTTCTTATCGTTGACGCAGTATGCAGCCAGCTTTGCCTTGTTCTCGTTGATGGGAGTGTAGGCCTTGGCCTTATCGTAGCAACCCTCGCCGAAGAAGTCCTCCATGACCTTCTTGGTCACCTCATAGGGAGCACCGGAACCGGTCTCGCAGACGATCTCGTGGATCATGCAGTCACGGTTGTAGACGAGGTTGTACAGCATACCAACCTGCCATGCCTCAGCAGGGCCGTGGTGGTTGGGGAAGCCGTTGTAGATCAGGTTGGAGTTGGTCGCGCCATCGTCGCGGTCCAGCCAGCTCTTGGGCAGGCCGAACTTTTCCATCATGGCCAGCGTGCCCTTGGCAATGACGGACAGGTCGCCCTCGCCGTAAGCCATGCGGCGGATCAGCTCGACCCCCCAGCGGGGATCGCCGGCCTTCTCCCACTCCCAAGGCAGAGAGTCGTACTCGGCCTCGCTGATGTACTTGGTGGCTTCCTCGCGGGGCATCCGCAGGATCCAAAAGCAGGTCGCGGTTCAGGTTGCCGTAGTTGTCCCACAGACCCATGTCGTCCACAGCATGAGACCATGCCAGATTGATGACCATGGTGCCGTCGCCCTCGTACTTGAAGTCGTGCACGCCGTCCGGGTAGACGCGGGTGCCGTACAGCACGGGCATACAGGTGTTGGAGTTGTGGGTGGGCAGATCGTAATCTGCCAGCGGATCTACATCATACTCGGTGTAGCAGCGGATGGGGCAGGAGGAGCAGCCGCCGTTCTTCACGGTGTACTCGGCAGCGGGAGCGCCGAAGTCGAAGTAGCCCTTGAAGCAGCGCAGAGCCACCTTGTTGATATCGTTGTAGGGCTGCTCGCCGGTATCCACGGGGCCGCCGGGAGCCTTTTTCCACATACGGCCGGGCGCGCCGGACCAGCGGTTCTTGCCGGAGGTGGCGCTGTACTCTGCCCAGCTCTGGGGCTGTGCGGGCACGTTGTGGTTGTTGTTGCCGCCGATCAGGTTGCCCATCATGTAGTTGGACAGCTCCAGCACCTTCTTGGGGTCAGCGACCTTGACGCTGCCGGTGCCGCGGCTGGCCAGACCCTTCAGCTTCTTGTTGCCCATGGCAGCGCCCAGACCGGCACCGCCGGAGTTGCCGAAGCTGGTGTTCAGGGTGGAGTAGTCCACCAGATTCTCACCGGCAGGGCCGATGGAAGCAGTCTCGAACTCGCGGCCGTTCTGCTCTACCATCCACTTGTTGGCAGCAAAGGTGCCCTTGCCCCAGATCTCGGTTGCGTCCTCCAGAGAGACCGCGCCGTCCTCAATGCGCAGGTAGACGGGCTTCTCAGAGATGCCGCTGACCACGATGCCATCGTAACCGGCATACTTCAGCATGGAGCCGATGTGGCCGCCCATGTGTGCGTCAATGATGGAGTGACCCTTAGACCAGGTGGAGCGGAAGGTCACGTTCATACGGCCGGAGCAGGGCACGCCTGCGCCGGTCAGGGGGCCGACACCAAAGATGACCAGAGCCTTCTCGTCATAGGGGTCCAGCTCCATGGGAGCTTCCTCATACATAATGCGGTAGGCCATGCCCATACCGCCGATATACTTATGGTACTTTTCGTCATCCTGCGTGGTGATCTCGCCGGTGGTCAGGTTGACGCGCAGGATCTTGCCTGCCCAGCCATAACTTTCAGCCATTGTAGTTCCTCCTTACAGATCCAAGTATGCAGCCTGTGCTGCGCTGGTAACGGCATCCCAATCCACGATGGACAGAGCGCCGGACGGGCAGCCTGCCACGCAGGCACCGCAGGCGATGCACTTGGAGGACTTGCCGGTCTCGGGGTTGACGGTGGGCATATGCCACGGGCAGGCATCATGGCAGGCACCGCAGCCGATGCACTTGTCGGTATCCACTACGCGGATGCCGCGGCTGTCGGTGGTGATGGCCTTCTGCGGGCAGGCATTGCCGCAGGCGGGGTCCTCACACTGGCGGCAGGTGTCCGGGAAGTAGACAAAGCAGTTATCGGTGCCGGACAGCAGGCCGTTGCCTGCGCCGTCCAGATTCAGACGGCGCTGGATCTTGACGCGGCTGATGTAAGAGGAGCACACGCCATCGTTGGTCAGGGTGCAGTTGATCTCGCAGCGCTGGCAGCCGGTGCACAGGTCTGCGTTGACCACCAGCAGGCCCTGCGGCAGCGCCCAAGTGGCCACTGCGCCGCTGTCCACCTGCTTCTGCGAGCAGCCGAAGAGGGACAGCATGGATGCGGAGAGGGTAAGCCCTGCAAGGCTCTTGCCCGAGATCTTCATGAATTGACGGCGAGTCATGTCAGCCGTCAGGAAATCAGTTTTTTGCCATAGGTTCCATTCCTCCGTTGAGGTCACTCTGCGCAGAGTACCCCGGTCACATAGAAATACGAGTTGTTGACGATGGTCGTCACAGCCGAAGAGGTGATGGTCGCGCCGGAAAGGGCGTCCACCTCGGTCAGGTCTGCGCTGACGGCACCGGACGCATTGCCGGTGGTGGTCAGGCTGGCCTGCTCCAGACGCGCCTTGACTGCTCCTCTGCCGAGAGATCCGCAAAGGGGATTGCCATCGGCTCGCCGTCCAGTGCGCTCTTGCTGAGCATGGCTGCGTACAGCTTGCGCCGTGCCACGGCCTCTGCGCTGGAATCCAGCGGCGGAGCCAGCTCATCGCCCAGTGCCTCGCCCTTCAAAGCCGAGAAGGTAAGCCCCGCAGCATACATCTTGCGGGTAGCCTCGGCCTCGGGAGAGGTATCGAAGGTGCGCCACTGTGCGGGGTCAAAATCCCCGGCAGCAGCGGGCTGCTCCTCCGCCGCACCGGCAGCGGCATAGGCGGCACCGGTAACGGGGTCCGTTACGGTGTAGCTTTTGCCCGCCAGCGTGAAGGGAGCTGCGCCCTGATACTGGGACGTGAACTCCGGGTTGACGCACTGGCCGCCAAGGCTTTCCGTTTCGTCCTGAGAGGGATCTCTACTGCGGAAACATTGCCCTCGGCGTCAATGGTCACGGCAGCCTGCACATCGCTCTGGAAGCCCTTCTGAGAGCCCTCCACGCGATAGCTGCCGTCGTCGAGCTGGTACACTGCGCTGATGCCGTAGGTGGCTGCATCCGCCTCTGATACCGGCAGCAGGGTGCCTGCGACCGTGGTGCGTGCGCTTTGCAAGGTGGTCAGACCGACCGCCAAGGCGATGGTCGCAACGCCCATGGCTGCATAGCCCGGCAGCCGCTTGCGCCACAGCGGTACGGGCGCAAACGGGTTGGTTGCCTGCTTCATGTTATCACCTGCCTGTTTTTTATTTTGCCGGGTAACCCCGGACAGCAATTGAGGCCGCTCTGGCTGCTGCAACAGCGGAGCGGTCTCTTCGATAATATATTAACATGCGTGCGCGGAGTATGTCAACAGAAACAGACAGGCTTTTCCGTTTTGTAACTATTGTTTTTGTAATATTTGCTTAAACTTTAGGGAATTTGCGTCCGCACACCAGCTGCAGGCCGTATTCCGCAGCAAGTTCTGCGGATTGCACGGTGGGCATGCTTTTGCTTACCAGCACCGGCACCCCGGCGCGGATGGCCTTGCGCACCATATCCAGCGGCACCCGGCCGCTGGTGTACAGCACACATTCTGCCAGCGGCAGCCCTGCCAGCACCGCGCAGCCCACCGCCTTATCCAGCGCGTTGTGCCGCCCCAGATCCTCACAGGCAAAAACAATTTCCCCTTTGTGCAGCACAAAGCAGCTGTGCACCGCCCGGGTGGCGCGGTACAGCGGCAGCCCGGCGTGCATGGCGGCGGTCAGGCGCTCCACCCATTCCGACTGCAAGGCCAGCCCCGGCACAGGGCGCAGGGGCTGCAGTTCCACCGGGCTGCCCAGCGCGATATTATCGGTGCAGCAGCTGGCCACCTCCTGCGCGGCGGCGCGGCGGGTAGGCAGCGGGTGGCGCAGATATACCTGCACCTTTGCGCCCTCGGCGCAGACGGCGATCTGCTCCACCTCGTCCGCAGACGCGATCCATCCTTCGGTGAGCAGCCGCCCCAAGGCCAGCTGCGGCAGCAGCGCCGGGGTGCATACCACCCGGAAGGCGGGCTGCTCGTTGACATAAATGGCGGCGGCGTGCTCTGCCGGTATGGTGGCTTCGGTGCCGTCCGGCAGGCGCAGGCTGGCAAAGGCCGTCTGCGCGCCAAAGCGGTCGGTGATCTGCAAAGAGGGTGTACTGCGTTTTTCCATAAAGTTTCCTTATATTATAAATGCAATGCTGTGTGTCAGACGGACAGTATCAACATACCGGTTCTGTGTCAAAAAGTCAAGAGCTATCTTGCCGTAAAAACACAACGCCGGACAGTCCGCAGACTGTCCGGCATTGCGATCAAAACGTCAGATTTACAGTTTGCCCTCTCAGGCATCGCTCTCAGAACACCGCCGGGACGATCCGCTGGGCATCCACATCCACGATACCGTAGGTGTTCAGCCGCAGCTTCGGGATGACCGGCAGGCTTACAAAAAAGCAAGGGTCATAAAAGCGTCGATGTCCTCCGAGATGCCGTGGGCTTTCAGTGCCGCCTTGAGCGCCTGCAGCTTTTCCTCCACGGATTCGGCGCTCTCGGTGCTCATAAGCCCTGCCACCGGCAGCGGCAGCTCCCCTACCACCTGTCCGTTCAGTGCAAAGGCAAGGCCGCCCTTATTTTTTTTGCGCACCGTGTTGCCCGCCAGCACCATGTCGGCATCGTTGGTGCCCGCCACGATGAGGTTGTGGGAGTCGTGGGCAATGCTGGAAGCCACCGCGCCGCATTGCAGGCCGTAGTTGCCCAAAAAGCCCAAGCCCACATGGCCGGAACGGTGATGCCGCTCGAACACCGCCAGCTTGACGATTTTCTGCGCCACGTCCACGCCGGGCGCTGTGCCCGGATGCTGGCAGAACGGAACGATTTTTTCAGTGGTCAGCAGGGCGTGCGGGGTCAGACAGATCACTCGCTGCCGGGTGCCGGTCTGCTTCAGCTGCAATTGCTCCGGGGTGATCTCATCCATGTTGAAGGAATCGAACACCCGCGCAAAGCGTGCCTTGTCCACAGTAAGGGCGGCGGGGTGCAGCATTCTGCCCTGCTGCGCCACCAGTTTGCCCTTTTTTATACACCTGCTCCACCGTGAACTGTTCCAGATCCGACAGCACGATCAAATCGGCGGTATAGCCCGGGGCTACCGCGCCGCTGTGCGCAAGACCGAAGTACTGACACGGGACAAGGGGTGCCCATCCGCACTGCCACCACCGGGTCTACCCCGGCGGCAATGGCCTTGCGGATGATATAGTCGATATGCCCGCCCTGCAACAGGTCTCCGGGGTGCTTATCGTCGGTCACCAGCATACAGCGGCTGCAATAGGTCTCCCGGAACAGGGGCAGCAGGCTTTCCATGTTCTGGGCTGCGGTACCCTCCCGCACCATGATGTATTGCCCGCGCCGCAGCTTTTCCATGGCTTCATGGATGTCCGAGCACTCATGGTCGGACTGCACCCCGGCGGCGATATAGGCGTTCAGCTCCTCCCCGCTTAGGAAGGGGGCGTGCCCGTCGATGCGTTTACCCGCAGCGGTGCAGTCACAGATCTTTTACAGGATCTTTTCGTCCGCGCGCACTGTGCCGTAGGAGTTCATCAGTTCAGCCAGCCCCAGTACCCGGGGCTGCTGATAGTAGGGGCGCAGCTGCTCCGCTTCCAGCACCGCGCCGGACTCGTCCAGCGGCGTGGCGGGGACGCAGGAGGGCAGCATGAAGTAGACCGAAAGCGCCAGATCTTTTGTAGTCTCCAGCATAAAGTCCAGCCCTGCCGTACCGGCTACATTGGAGATCTCGTGCGGGTCGGTGACCACCGCCGTGGTGCCGTGGGGCAGCACCGCCTGTTCAAAGGCCGGGCCGCCCCCCCCGGATGGCTACCGAATGGGCATCATGACCGAGTTGGTCAAAAAGTCGAAGAAGTCCAGGAACTGCATC
>VOFF01000552.1_pt1 | contig 58649 bp, 49 predicted proteins | sample 5384061 | NCBI WGS metagenome assembly VOFF01 (sample SAMN12384725, study PRJNA508395) | human gut metagenome | isolation source: healthy gut E | host: Homo sapiens | reverse complement strand
TTGATAATAAGGTGCCGCACCCTCATAGTTGTATGTGGCACCAAATTCCATTGCCCATATAGGAAATGTTGAAGTTGACATTTATTCTCATTGAGTAAATCTAAGAACTTCTGCCATGCAGCCATATGATCTTTAGTTATTTGGCGCAAAGACATATAGTCTGAATCGTCAGGAACAAGGATATCATTGATATTGCATTCCGGCCTCTCCGTATGTTCTGGGAAATTAAATCCTACTAATCCTCCTTTTGATTTAAGCCTGCCAACTATGTATATTCTTGTCCTATGCTGTGGAATACCAAAATAATGCGGAGAAATAATGTCATCTTGAATATCATAAAAGTTGTGACAACGTACTATAAATCACTTTATATGTATTTTTGTTGTCGTGAGACTTCAAATTTGGTACATTTTTCAAGAAACACAAATTCTGGTTTTTTTGCATTCCAATATTTCCCATATTTTATAGAAAAGGTTTCCTCTTCTTTTTTGGTCATCAAATCCTTGTTGCTTCCCTGCTTGCGAGAAAGGTTGACAGGGAAAACCAGCGCAAAGGATATCGTGGTCTGGGATATCTTTTGTTATATCTATTTCATTGATGTCGCCACTGCATTTCATGCCAAAATTTCGTTCGTATAAAGACTGAAGTTCTGGTTGAATCTCGCTAGCAAAAACACATTCGCAACCCAATTTCTCTAAGGCTAAATGAAATCCGCCTAATCCGGCGAACAAGTCTATGAATTTTAGTTTTGCCATTATAATTTCCTTTTTACTCCTTGCGTTTGCACTGTATCTCGCAATAAATCTTGAATTGTTACTCCCAAATGTTGTGCTATTTGGATAAGCGTTTCCAAAGGTGGTTGAGATGTATTAGTACACCACTTTGAAACAGTTGAGTGCGTTTTTGCTCTACAAGAACCAACTTTAAACGATTTATATCTCCCATCTTTATAATTTTTGCTCCAAAGATAATGAATATTTATCACTTAAATTCCTGTTGGTAACTTTTTAACATGTTGTAATCGTCATAAAAACGAAATGGATTTGCGAGTGAGTATATAATATTAGTTTGTTATTGTATTGTTACCCAAGATAATACTTATTAGACTATATATTTAATTATAAGATAGTTAAGTTGTATATTTATCTTGGAGGGAAAAGAGGCAAAAACAGCCCTTTCGGGCCCCCGACGACCCTCGCTGCAAAGATAGGGCATGTCGGGGTTTATTTCGCCAAAATGGGCTGTAAAATTGAAGATGGATTCACGGATATATTCGGATTCCGATTGTGGTATCTTGTGCCTGGTCGGAGGGGTATTTTGGCCGACTTTAACACCCAGCTCGCTTATAAGTTTTGCAGCCAAAAAGAAAAATGGCTGAGGCTATTATATTGGCGCAGCCATCTCTTTTCTTCCCTTATTTTGACTTTACTTTATTGAACATATATATGAATACGGGGATAAAGTAAAAGCGGTTTTATTAGTAGAATGGAGAATCTTTTATAAATTTGATAGAGGAACTGTTTTGAAATATATCGCTATAATTGAAGAGGTCCGTTATAACAACAAAATACTTTCTCCTCAAGAGCGAGTGGAGTTTTGTAAAATGGCAGATGCAACCATTAAGGATTTTTCTGATTCTATAGAAGGTATGCACCAATGCATGGAGGAGATTAGATCTTCTCCTGATTCGGATTTTAATAAGGTGTTACGCATCTTTATTGAGGTTAGCAGTTTTATAGGATTTTTCTTTCTGTGATTGCGTCGTATTGACTAAATCATTCATTATGGCGTCAAATTCATATGAAAAGAGTTTCTTCAGAGGCAAGCTGCAGGTTCAGCTTAATGAGAGCTTCAAAAAACTATATGGATTTGCGGAGAAAAATCGCAAAGATTCTTATAGTTCGAAGCTCGGTGAAATTATGTTTATGTTTCCCGGTTTTCAGACCGAATATATCGATATAATGTCGGACCTATGTTGTATTGCGACTCTGGATTCATGGTGGAGAGAAACACGAAATATTGAGGTTCATATTGATGCTGATCGGTTATATGCATCAAGGCATAAGCCTATAAATGAAAGTAAAGTTGTTATGGAGGCCTGTCAGTTGATAAATTTATTCACTTGTTTTAATCGTCTTATGGCACGAATGAATCGAGCGTATATCATTTTATGATGCGACATCTAGTGGTACAATAATTATGACTTTTCTGCCGAAATATGTATCTTTATAGCTCAACTTTATTCTAAATTGATAAATGAAAAAAACTTTAGCCTACTATTGCGAACGGATAAATCGTGATGACACATGGGCTCAATCGTATAAACATTTTGTCCCTTTATTTATCCAAGAAGCGAAAACTAAAACGCGTTGGGAAGATTGGGATAAGGATGTTTTTTGGGAATTCTTTGAGCGTCCAAATGATCAGTGTGTGTCTTCTCTACAACAAGGCTATTTCTCTCGAGATGAAAGGGTAGAGTTGAAAAATCATTGGAACGAAATATCTCCTTTGCTGAAGGTAATAGCAGATAATCAAGATGTTCCACAATGGAATGCATACGATCGATTGGCAAATGTTATTCGGCAATATACGAAGAAAAATATGCGAGCCTGCAGTGTGCAGATTGGCTGCTGCCTTGCAACCTCAATTATTGTGTACAATTGTCAATGATACAAAATTATGCAAATTGTATAAGTTAATGGGGAAATATGTGTCGGAAGAAATCCCTTTGTGTAAAGGATCTTTGTTCCAGAAAAGCCGTGTAATGTGTAGATTGTTTCAATCAAATCTTAAAGATGGTAATCCTATGGAGATTGCGACATATCCTTGGAAAATATTGCAACTGTTTGAATCGATGGAAAAAAATAATAACAATATGGGCGACAATATTAAAGAGAAAAGGACTCTTCTCGAGGAGGTGCACAATCTTGTGTTTACCGGAGCTCCCGGAACCGGGAAAACTTATCTTGCAAAACAGTTAGCCAAACAAATGATAGGGGTGGAAACGGATGATGCTTTGGATAAAAGCGGACAGTTTGCCTTTGTGCAATTTCACCCATCATACGATTATACCGATTTTGTGGAGGGGTTACGTCCTACACCTCCTGATACGTCGGAAAATATCGGTTTTGAATTGAAAGATGGTGTATTCAAGGAGTTCTGCGAAAAAGCTAGGAAAAATCTGGAGGACAGTCAAAAAGATGATGAGGCTCTGTCGTTTGAACAACAGATAGAAGATAAATATAACCAGCTGATAGATGCGATTCAAAACGACGAAATCAACGAACTTTGTTTAAAAACAGGGAAGAAAGCTGTTATAGCGAGAGTCTCGAAGAGTAATAATATTTCCTTTAAGCGCCGTGTTGATGAGGAACCGAGCACTAATGGCGTATCACTACCCCGTTTAAAGCGTTTGGCTGCGAAATATAAGGCAGCAGAAGATTTGGAAAATCTTAAGAATATAAATCAAGGCATACGAGATGTTATAGGCGGCTGTAATGCGACATGGTATTGGGCAATTCTACACCATCTGTATAAAAACATACGGAGATGTGACGGATAATGTAACAGCCAATAAAGTCGATCGGAAAAAATTATGTGTTTGTCATTGATGAGATCAATCGAGGGGAGATCTCCAAAATATTTGGAGAATTATTCTTTTCAATCGATCCAAGTTATAGAGGAGAAAAGGGTGCTGTCTATACTCAATATGCCAATATGCATGAGACGGATGAAAAAATTCTATGTGCCAGAGAATGTGTATATCATAGGAACGATGAATGATATCGATCGGAGTGTGGAGAGCTTTGATTTTGCCATGCGCCGCCGCTTTGTTTGGCAAGAAATTACGGCAGAAAAGAGTGCTGAGAATATGAATCTTTCCAAAGAGTGTAAGGACAAGATGAAAAGTCTCAATGATAAGATATCAGGGATTGAGGGGCTAGGTTCTTCATATCATATCGGTGGGGGCATATTTCCTTGATGAGGATGGAGCTCCTATTAAAGATTTTGAGGAAACATGGAATTTGCGGTTGGAACCTCTGTTGCGTGAATATTTGCGAGGTATGCCCAATGCGGATAACAACCTGGATGAATTAAGAGAAGCATATGAAAATGCTGTCAACAACTGATAATAACGGAGGAAATTATCGGGTGCCCGAGGAGCATTGTGATAACCTGTTGGCAATAGGAAATCGCAATGTCGGGATGTTGTGTCAGGAAAATCCGGACTTGCTGATCTTTCCGCAGTCTCTGGGCCTCTATCATGATGATATTGCCAAGGTCCCCATTTTTGTGTTGCAGGATGGAATCTTGACTACTTGTAACATGATGGGATTTGTGGGAAAAGATGAGACGAGGTTGACTATATCTTCTCGGTTTTGTAAGGACGATCAGCATGACTACTTTCTGCATTATATGTTGCAGCGTGTGCTTGCTATCAATATGTTTAATTTTGAGCAAACATCTAATGATGAGAGTGTCTGGGACTTTTTGTTGTATCTTTTCCCTTATTATCTCAAGCAGGCTTTTAGGCAGGGAATATATAGAATTTATGTAAGAACCGAATATGATGATGCTCATGTTAAAGGACGTATTGATGTCAACCGGCACATACGAATGAATTTTCCCTTTTTCGTGGGCAGATAGCATATTCTACAAGAGAATATAGTGCTGATAATCCTGTAATTCAGCTGATACGGCATACGATTGAGTGCATATCGAATCATCCTTTTTGGCAAAGGAGTGCTGACCTCTGATGCAGAAAACCCGCAATGTCGTCGATAAAATTCGTATGATGACTCAAACCAGCTATAGGAAAAATGATCGTCAGCGGGTTGTGGCGACCAATCAGAAAAGGTTCTCTCACCCTTATTTCACTGCGTATGTGATGTTGCAAAAAGATTTGCATGCAGATTTTGCGACGGATAAAATCAGTTTTGGCGAGAAAAAGAGAGTAAAATATATGGATTGCTTTTCGATGGAGCTTGGCTTTGGGAAGAATACCTAAATACGGTGTTGAAACAAGATTTTGAACATCCCGAGAATAAGACAGGGAAGCATCGACGCTATCTGTTTAATTGTGGTGCTAAATCTTTTCAAGCAATTTACCCCGATTTCATAAGTAAAAAAATCCACCAACGATTGTGGGAGATGCCAAATATATGGCATTGGAGACAAAAAGAATATAATGAGGACTCGGAGCGGGCAACAAGCGTGTATTATAAGACCATTACTTACATGTATCGATTTAATTCTACTTTAGGCTTCTTGTTATTTCCCCATCCGAGAGGTGGGTCTGAGGAAACATACGGAATCAAAGAAACTGCTGGCAAGTTACGCAAGATCGGACTGTCCATTCCTCAGAATGAGATAAATTTTGCTGCATTTCAGACTTATATGAAAGCGCAGGAAGAATGGTTGCGCTCTACAATCATGCAATTATAAATAAAATGTTGTATCGAGGGATATGGACGGGTATTATCATTGATTCTTTATACTTGATTGATAGGTTTTGTTGTTAGATTGTTAATAGTTCAATTCTGATTCGTTGAGCCATTAACTGGGCTATAAGAGCTCACAAATGAAGTTTTGTTAAGATCCGTGTAGAGGATTGCTGGTAAGAATCTATGTGTAATCTGTAAAGAATGTTGACCGTTTCCCTCTAAAGAAATTTGCTGGTCCTCAAGAAAATCCGTAATTTCGCACCGTCAATTGAATAAAAACATAAAGTTTACAATGCTGCAAAAGAAGAATAAACAACTGGATCACCGTATCAGATCGAGGCATAAAATGCCTTGAGGTGTTATCATGTGTCCATACTTCAGGTATTGGGGCATTCTATACTTTTAGAGACATTTTCCGACGAACGTTTGATAACCATCGGGGATACGATTGTCGTTGGTGGCGATATTCTGGAACGGCTGGTTGAAATTCAGTGTCAATTCAAACGACTGGCCGTGATGGGCGACGATGAGTACCGGGGATTCTATATCGAGGTGTCGCGGCCTACGCCAGAAGAGTGGGGCGATGCCGGGGAGTTGATTGCTTCGGGGGAATATGACGGCCGGGAGGCGTTCCTTGCGGATTGGCTTGCATTCAACCCACTGGAGACGCGGTGGTTCCATGTCGCTTCGATCTGATACGGGGATTCTCGGTCGCTTCGTGTTACGGACCGGAAGCGTACCAGGTTCATCATCACGAACCGCTCCGCGTGTGTTGATGGGGAACCAGATGATGCGTGGTGCAGGAAGACCCTAACCCGCCTCTTCGACTATCTGCAACGGCTGATTGATGTCGTTGTTGCGAATCCAGACGGATTCAATGACTACGTGGCGCACAACCTACCGTATCAACAACGAATAGGCGTATTGCACAAAAGGAATTTAACCGCATAGTACCGAATTCCAAAATTGAGGTGGAAATCGGGAAACGGCCATCAATGCATTGGAGGACTCGGTGCACGGGCGTTCCGTGCCTCCTTTGGAGTGTATGACCATCCGGCTGTATTGCACTTATTACCGCATTGCCAAGAGGCGTATGAGGCTTACTACCGAAAACGGGGCGCCAGCGGACGTGTTTATGAGGATTTGCAGAATGTTCCGGAAACGCTGCGTGATGTAGCCTATTATAAGCAGATGAAGTTCGTGGATGTGGAGACCCTGTACGGCATTGACAGTCCGGCGAATTTTATACGGTTTGCAACGGACCACTACCGGCTCTGACTCTGGAGCAGTCAGGCGATTGTCTCTATTGCAGAATGGCAGCCCGAGGAAAGGGTGAAGGTCAGCGTTTGGCGGGGCTGGTGCAGTTATGTAACTTAGCTTATCTCTATTCAGGTTAGTATAGAGGTTTGCTGAGTTTTTTTATTAAGTTTTTGTTTGACTAAAGTTTATACTGCTTTCATAAGATGGCGAATGCTATAAAGTATATAGTGATAATAGAGAGATTTTTCTAAAGATAGAAATTGGCGACTGGAAATATTCACTATTTTTGCATATTGAACAATAGTAGAATTAGTTTCGTGCCAACGGCATACTTTTGTTGACCTATTTGCTGTGTATGAAGGGTGGGTGGAGAGTTTTTAATGGACAGACAATACAGGGTTGAAATGTAAAAAGAGTAAATAAAAATTTGAGAGATAGTATAAATATGGAATCGTATAGTAAGATTATTAGTAGTATTTGTTCTAAAAATCCATACTGGTTTAGTCGATTTTAGCGAACCACGTAGTGAAGCTTCAATGCCGACACAAGCATCTTCTGAGTTTATCACAAACAAGCAACAAGGAGATTGGGCAGAAGATCTCTTGTTTAGAGCAATTAATGAAAATTCTGATGCTATTGTTGCGGTTCGTTATGGAAAATCAGACGACTTAGTTGCAGGAGATGAGGGTTTTGAGACCTTCTTTCATGACTACCAAAATGAGTTAGATACCATTGGTAAACGTCCTGACTTATTACTTTTCCATAAAGCGGATTACAATGAGGCATTAGGTCTTGATATAAGCAGGCATACAAGTGCAGAAATACATGAATATGTTAAGAAAGCTATAGCTGGCATAGAAGTTCGTTCCAGTGCCTTTCTTATTGACAAAGTACATGCAAGAAGCGAATAGGATAATAGAGTATCATACAAATCTTGCATTAAGCCTTTAAAGCAGACAATACTCAGTGATTACCAGGACTTACTTAAGGAGAAGAGACCAGAGTTGATAACCATTTTAAATCAGCTCGATTCGACATCTGTAAGAAGTATTGATTTTCGTTTAACATCTTGAGGTCATCAGAAAGACTCGAACAATTATCTTCTTGTTTGTGTAAATTAAAGTCGAGTCTAAAAGTTATAAAAAAACGTAATTCGTTATCTATCACTCCTAAAGTGGAAGACCTAAAGGTAGTTAAGAAGTGGATTGACACATATGATGTCCCTCATTTCTATGTACAGGTCTTTTTTTGATAAGGTTTATGGAATTTCATTTAAGAACATTCTAGAACTTATTTCACAACCAGATTTAGAAGGTGAGAAATACTATATTGAAGCAGATTCAAAGAATCAAAACAAGACTACCATCAAGATTCCATCACAAGATGGTACATGTTTGGTTACAAAGTCATTAACGGAACCTAATCATCACAGCGTTAGAAAAGAACTAAACAAAGGTCGTTTGTTATTCTATGTAAAATTTGAAGGTGGTGAAGCTTGTCTCGACAAGAGAGCTTTTGACACTTTATTCGGTTGTAACCTATGATAACAGAGAAAAGAGTATTCTGCAAAAGTAGGATTAGAGCATAGAAAAAAAAGTACGCTCAGTTCTTTACTCCAGAATTCATTTCAGATTTTATGACTGATTGGATTTTTCACGAGAACCCTACTTGTTGTAAGATTCTTGAACCTGCATTTGGTTTAGGAGTATTTAGTCGTTCTATACTCAAAAGGAAGTCTCAAATATGTATTACAGGTTATGATATAGATGACACAGTGCTAGGAGTTGCAAAAGCAAATTTTGCATCAAAATCAGACATCATATCAATAGCTAAGGCTGATTATCTTGAGAGTAAATGGGATGCTAAATATGATGGGATAATTTGTAATCCTCCATACTTAAAATATCACGACTACGATAATGGAAGATACATATCTCAGATAAATAGTCATTTAGGAACAAACCTAAATGGATTTACAAACATTTATACCCTCTTCTTATTAAAGTCTATTGCACAACTCAATGAAGGTGGGCGTTTAGCATATATTATACCATCAGAATTTCTTAATTCAGATTATGGAATAGAAGTAAAACGTTTCCTCTTACAAAGTGGCACATTAAAGCATATTATCATCGTAGATTTTACAGAATGTGCTTTTGACGATGCGTTGACTACTGCTTGTATCCTCTTTTGTCAAAAGATAATAGTGAACATGATATACGTTTTTCAGTAATTAAGGATGTTTCAACCTTGTCTTCAGCTTTTGACTAACTATGTATCCTATGAGATATCAGAGTTGGATGCGGAAATTAAATGGAGGCAATATTATGAAACAACAAGTTCTTCTAAATATATGCATTTGGTTCCATTTAGTACATTTGCCAAAGTAACTAGAGGTATTGCCACTGGGGCAAATGAATTCTTTACGTTCAAAATTTCAAAAAAAGATAAATATCATATTACTGAAAGATGTTTACTTCCATGTATTTGCCATGCCCAAGATGTAACGTCGCTGATTTTTACTAAAGATGATTTTCATTTATTAGCAAATGAAGACAAAAGTGTGTATCTGTTCAATGGTAGTGCTGACGAACGAAACCATAATGTAGAGTCTTATTTGCATATAGGCATTAAGAATAAATATAATGAAAGATATCTTTGTGCAAGCAGAAAGCCTTGGTATGCATTGGAAAATAGATCTCCATCCCCAATTTGGGTATCTGTATTTAATAGGAGAGTTTTAAGGTTTGTGCGTAATGAAGCAAACATTCACAATTTAACTACCTTCCATTGCGTTTATACCACAGAAGAAATTGATACGGATATCCTATTTTCTTATTTACTGACCAATGTTGCAAAAGATATATTCCTCGATAATTCACGTCAATATGGCAATGGATTAATTAAATTTGAACCGAACGATTTGAATAAAGGAAAGTGTGTAGATTTACGATTACTTTCTGATGATGAAAAATTATACATTATTAATATATTCGAAAGAATAAAGAGGACAAGATTTAGTTGTGATAACCTATTGAAACTATTGGATGAATTCTTTACAGCAAAATATACTGGCAAGGTAATAAATATAGATGATTTGAATTGTGAACTTGCAGGACTGCCTATTGAAAATTTACCAGATTTATAAAGTAACTTCAGCCGTCTGCCGGTATGGCAGGTGGGCTGTTGGTGATCGTAGGACGCGGCTGTTAGCAACCTCCCGGAAGTCGAATTCTTCGTTGAAGTAGTCGAGCATGTGTCTCGGGATATAGAAACGTTATTCTGTTCCGCTATAGGAGGACCTCGTGTAGGATACGGAGCCGTAACGGTAAGCGGATGTAATCCGTGGCGGATGCCGGTTTTTGAGCCGGTTCCGGCCGACGGTTTTGAGTGGTGTTTACCTTAGCGGTAGGCATTTCCCGGTAGTGGAACTTTTGTCATGTACGGGAAGTTTTGAAATCATCAGGTTGCGGGCCACTCCTGATTCAGAAGTCTTGTATTTGGTATTTCCTTTTTACATTGCATATCCACGGAGAGCTTTTTTTTGTCTTTCTGTTCGGACATGAGCGATCTTTCCCATTATTCCCCGATATAGCCTATAAATCTGGATATTATTAGTTAATCCCACGGTTTTTTCTTTCCAGTCGAAACCGTTTCGTCCGACAGTCGATAAATGTTCTTCAAGGTAATCTTTACCTGCTTGATTAACCTGTCCTTTGTGTAATTCTTTGGCCAATCGTGCCGCTGCGTATGCTACATGTATCTTATATCCCATGATATCTTCATAGGCATCTTTTGTTTCTTTTTTGCAGGCTTGAGGGTTAAATGTTTCCAAGTATTTGATATATTTCATATAAGTCCGTTCTCCCGCACCTGATAGCCCTGACATAGTGTCAAATAGTTGGTCTGCAATCCGATCCAATACATTACTATCTTGGTTATTGTTGCGCATTGCTTCATTCAACTGTTTTCCCGCCTGTTTCGCCATTCGTTGTTCCAATGCGACGCTCTGCTTGCAGGATGCTATAAAATCTGCGTCAAGTTCCATACTTTCACACGCTTCTTAATAATTCCTCTTGTTTTTAATTATGTAACTAATTATAGCATATTTGGCAGACTATCATTGTCTGCCAAATATATTGACAAAAATCGAAGATTTAACGATTTTTTCATTGTCTCTCTCTGAACAAAGGGAAAAGAGGCAAAAACAGCCCTTTCGAGCCCCGACTGACCCCGTCTGCAAAGATAGGGTATGTCGGGGTTTATTTCGCCAAAATGGCCGGTAAATCGAGGATGGATTCACGGATGTTTTCGGGTCCCAGATGAGGTGTTTTTTGCTTGAACGGGTGACCGTTTGGGACCAACCTTTACATCCGGATTGCTTATAAGTTTTGCAGCCAAAAGAAAAAAAGGCTGTAGCCATTTCGCCATGGCGCCAGCCATCTCTTTTTCCCCTCATTTTGACTTTACTTTATGAACGTATATATGAATACGGGGATAAAGTAAAGTTTCATTCGCCGTCGAGTAGGCAATTTTCTCTTTTATATCTGGATTTGGTGAATAATGACCAGATACCCGAGGAAATAGGGGTGGATAATGTCATTTTGAAGGAGTAGTTATATAGCATAGAGCATACAATACAAATGGTATTGTTTTTTAAGGTTATCCTGAACTTGTATTGAATTGCGTTGGGCAAAGATTAATAAAAAATAATTTATTAAATTTGCGAGAGAGTTTAATTTATTAGATTTACAGCTATGGGTAAAGACTTAAATAGGATTAAAGTCGTCTTAGTGGAGAAACATCTGACAAGCAAATGGCTGGCGGAAAAATTAGGTAAGTCAACTTGTACTGTGAGCAAGTGGTGCTCTCAAAAGTCGCAGCCAGATTTGCATACCATGAACCAAATAGCAGTCCTGCTTGACGTGAAATTGAGCGAGACTTATTGTGGATTGAGAGAAGTTTTTAGGTTAATCTAACGCACGACGATGAAAATTCCATTTGCAATATCAGCAAGAACAGCGCATCTTATTGGCATGGAGAATTTTGCCAATGCAGAAGGGGCTATTGTAGAACTAGTGAAGAATGCTTATGATGCAGACGCGGAAACGTGCGTGGTAGTGGCAGATATCCGAGAAGATAAGTCAAAATCCAAGTTGTTCATAATTGATAATGGTTCAGGAATGACTGACGAAATCATTGTCAAGCATTGGATGACGATTGGTACAGATGATAAGCTTCTCAATGCCCGTTCTTCAAGTAAAAAGCGGGTTAAAAGTGGTGCAAAAGGTATTGGCCGATTTGCTTTAAACAGATTAGGGACTTCTGCAGAGATGTTGTCTTTTGCTAGTAGCGAGTTGGGTAAAGGTTATGTGTGGAATGTTGATTGGAAAAAAGTTTGACCAAGCGCGTGTACTTTCAGATGTAGAGGCAAATCTAGAAGAAATTACTCCAGATTGTTTGGTAGGTAAACTTAATGAGTATGGTATTGACAAATTGCCAATATATGATAAATTAGTTTCTGAAAATTTTCACGGAACAATCCTTTGTATATCCCATCTGAATGATGATTGGAATGACGATGCTCTGAATGGATTGTTGAAGAACCTTGAGATGCTCATCCCTGCAGAGTTACAATCATCTTTTGAATTGTATCTGTACAAGATGCATGATTTGCAGTGGAGTGGAAAGGTTAATCCGATGGAGTATGAGGATTATGACTATAAAATTTCTGCTCAGTATGAAGGAGGACGTGAAATACAGATAAAGATTGAGAGAAATGAATTGAACTTTTTCTAAACTTGAAACACTTTACAGCAAAGTATTTCTGCGAGATGCGATGAAAGTAGCACCATTTCGTTTAGAGGATTTTCAGAAAAGAGAAATCACTCAAACTATTCAAATAAACGAAAAGGTTGATGCTCATCTGCTAGAGCAGGTCGGAAAATTTGGATTTACGTTTTTCTTTCTAAAAAATACGTTAAAGGATGATCGAGACAAGGATGGGAATCAAAAATATCCATACAATTTATTTGATGAATCAGCCCGTACTCATTGGCTTGACAGGTTTGGCGGTGTGCGTATCTATCGCGATGAATTCCGTGTCCGTCCGTACGGAGAGAACGGGGGATGATTGGTTGGGTTTAGGTCGCAGACAGGCAAAGAGTCCTGGTGGTGTCGGTCAGAAAATGGGCGGTTATAGAATCCGTCCCAATCAGATTGCTGGTGTCGTCAAGATTTCGAGATTGACAAATGCGGCTTTCGAGGATAAATCAAGTCGAGAGGGTATTCAAGAAAACGAGGCTTTCGCTTTGTTTAAAAATCTGTTGTTGCAGATAATCTCGGTTTTTGAGCTTGATCGTAATACCGTCATGTACAATCTGTCGGAACTGTACAAAGAACATCCACAGACAGCACAAGCAAAGGAGATTTGCCAATAAGGCTCTTGAGTCTAAAGATGAGAATTTGTCGAAAGAAGCAGAAAATTTAAAGATTCTTGCTGCCGATTATAAGTCTTTGGAGACAGAACTCAGTGACAAGGAGGCAGAACTTTCAATGCTTCGTGGACTGGCGAGTATGGGAATATCTTCTGCTACATTTACCCATGAACTCCGAAGCGTAATGCTTCGTCTTTTTACCGAGAAACGAGTTGCTTAAGAATATTCTTCTGCAATATCTACCAGAAAAACAGTTTGAGGGAATGCGTTTCGACAATCCTTATCGGGAGTTAAGAAACATGAAAGAAGAAGACGAAAAAACTTTATAATTGGCTCCTTTATTCTTTAAATTCAATACGTCGAAGTAAAAGGGATTGGGTAGATATTGATTTGTCGAATTACTTTACTTTGTTTATAGAGTCCTGGAAGCCTATTCTATTAAGAAAATTAATACATATTGACCTCAATTAATAAACATGGATGGTGCGTTCATAAAAAAGGATTCGAAATGGATTTGGATAGTATATTCAATAATTTTGTAACAAATTCCATATCTGCATTCCTCACTTCAAATGAAGAGAATAAAACGATTTCAGTAAGTGTGAGCAATGACCATGGATACGCTGTAATAGATTTTGTTGATAATGGTATCGGGCTTTCTCAAGAATATAAAAATAACCCAGATGCTATTTTTTAATGCTTTCGAGACATCGATAGTGGATAATCAGAACAATAAGATTGGCACTGGCATGGGATTGTTTATTGCGAAAGGAATTATCAGCAAATATCCAGATGCAATGATTGCATTACTGCCTGTTGAGAAAGGATTTGGAATAAGAACAATATTAAAGATCAAATAATTATGAACGATAAAATCAGATTAGTCTATTTAGATGAAGATGAAGGCTGGCAGTCACAAAAGGCTCATTCTGTACTGAAGAACGACTTTCAGCTTCTCATTCCACCGTATATGCCTCATAATATAGAAGACATCTGGTTGGAAATATGCGAATTCGATGCACAAGCTGTATTAATTGATTATCGTTTGAATAATACAGGTGTAGTATCATATACAGGAGATGATGTTATACGTGTACTTCATCGTCATAACAAACATCTACCAATGTTCATTATAACATCATATGAGGACAATGCATTAAAAGAGTGTAAAGAAGCCCAAATAATCCGTGGTAAAGAATTATTTACTGATGCAAATCAGTACGAAAAGTTAAAGAGTATCATTACGGCAAATGTAAATAATTACAATAGTCGCAAGGCATCGGCTAAAAATATAATCAAACGGCTTCAAGATAAAGTTTCCAAAGGGGAGAACTTGACAAATGAAGAGTCGGCCGCCAGGTTTGAGGCTGAACTTTACTTGTCAGAGTTGGATTTGGATAATAGCGTTCGTGCTGATTTGATTACAAGCAAATCAAATGAGACATTAGAGGAATTGCTGAAAGTCGCCCAAAGTATTGTTGATTTACACAAGAAGTAAACTATGTCAGATTTCAGAAAAATAACCCCTGCTCGTCGAGAATCAGTACCGGTATATAAGACTCATAACGAATATAAGCCATTGCTACGTGAAGATTTTCATCAACGCTGCGGTTATTGTGGGGATCATGAGTTCTTTAGGGATAATTATTATGAGGTTGATCACTTTGTCCCTCAAAAGTGCCTTGTGAATATATCTCCTACAGAATATTCTAATTTGGTTTATTCATGCCGTTCTTGCAATAATTCCAAACGCGCAAAGTGGCCTACTGGGGATGAGAATGTCCATAACGATGGGGAACAAGGTTTCATAGACCCTTGCGATGATGCTTATGCAGCACAATTTGAGAGACTGGCAGATGGCTCTATCCACTCAATTACTGATCTTGGTGATTGGATGTGGTCTGCACTTAATTTCGGAAATCCTGCTCACCGAGTGAGATGGAAGTTAGAAGAAATTAAAATTATGCTTAAAGAATTAGATGAAGTGAACATTGATTCGCTAGAGGAACTAAGAGCTAAAGAAAAACTGAATAGATTATATCACAACCTAGAGGAACAGTTAAGAGGAGAACCAAACTTTGCCTAATCAATGAACTCTCAAATTTTCGCATATCTCAAACGGAAACAACTCACAGATACACGGACTGTTAATCGCCTGTTCGTGTCTTCTTTTTGTTTTGCTTCGTAATCTGAAGATTGAGAATAATCAGATATTAAAAAAGAGTTGCTTATAGATAAAGAGGACGAAAATTTTGATTTGTTGCAGGAATTTGTATCAAAGATTCGCCATTTCCATCCTACGCTAATGACAATTGAAGACATGATCAGTCTCTTTGAATTTGTCGTTTCGCCAGCTGACCGTATTGTAACAGGAGCCGTTTATACACCTAGGTCTGTAAGGAAAAACATCATTGAAACTTGCTTAAATACAATGCCAAATGAGCAGATGCAACATATTCGTGTGGCGGACATCGCTTGCGGTTGTGGTGGCTTCTTAATGGATGTTGCATTGTTTCTGCACAATAATACAGGAAGGACATTTTGTGATATCTATCAAAGATCAATATATGGAATTGATGTTCAAGAGTATTCTGTAGAAAGAACTAAAATCCTGCTTTCACTTTTTGGCCTTGCTTTATGAAGAGGATTCAGACTTTAATTTTAATGTTCTACAGGCAGATACGCTGGATTTTAATACTGTGGAATGGAATCAGACTTACACGCATTTTGATGTTATTGTTGGCAATCCACCATACGTTTGTTCGCGAAATGTAGATGCCTCCATAAAGGAAAAAGATGTTGCAATATGAGGTTTGTTTGTCAGGGACATCCCGATTTGTATATTCCTTTTTTCAAATAGCAACGGAAATGCTTAATGACGGTGGACGGTTGGGATTCATCACAATGAACAGCTTTTTATCCGTTCAGTTAAGGGTAGAGCTGTGCGGAATTATTTCTCTCGTGGAATTCACGATATTTCAATATTGGTTTTCGTGGCTATCAGGTTTTTCAAAAGAAAAGTACATATACATGTCTTTTCTTCCTTACGAAAAATCAAGTATCTGATGCACTACATTACGCCGTTAATGAGAATGGAGATTTAAGCGTAGCACCAGAATTTACCAATATCTTATATAATCAACTTGATAATAAAAAAGGATGGAGCCTCAATGATTTTGATGCAGTACGCCAAATGGAGTCCACAGGAGTTCCGATTGGCAAATATTGCCAGTCCCGCCATGGTATAGCAACACTCAGTAATAAGACTTACATTTTCAAGCCGGTCGTGGAGGATGATAACTATTATTATTTAGAATCTAAAGATGGACGCTTCCCTATAGAAAAAGCAATATGTAGAAATGTCGTTAATTCCAATAAACTCAATTCGGAGGTTCCCTTTGAAAGTATTATTGAGAAATTGATTTTTCCGTACTACATTAAAGATGGACAAGCCATAATTATTGGGGAGTCAGAACTGAGGATCACTTTTCCTTATACTTATACTTATCTTTTTATCCCAACGCGAGCAACTCGCCGAGCGAGACAAAGGTAAGACAGATAAGTATCCCACATGGTATATACGGCAGAACTCAGTCTCTAATAATGCCAAGATATAAATTATTCTTTCCGAAGTTCGCAAACAAACCTCTTCATTGTGTTTTGAGAGACGATGCAGATCTGATGCTATACAATGGTGTTGCATTTGTTAGCGATGACCTTGAGAAACTACAAGTTTTGAAAAAGTATTCTTGATAGTAATCTCTTTTGGAGCTATCTTGTCAAGAACGCAAAACCATATTCAACGGGATATTACTCGCTTAGTGGAGTTGACATTAAGAATTTTTGTATCCCTACTAAAGAATAGAAGAAAACTATGACCTATTTAGACCGTGTAAAAATAATTAATACCTTAAATCTTAACAAGTTTTTCGTATGCTTTACGGAGTGATATTAGCCGTATTGAGTAAGTGAGCTAAGGATTGCTAGTAATTAAGTGTACAAACTGAATATGTGTTTGCACGTGCACTTTTGCACTATTGGCTCCACAGTTCGCTCTCTGTTGTCTTTTTTTCTAAAGAAATTTGCTGGTTCTCAATAAAATACGTAATTTCGTGCTGCCGATTGAAACATAAGACTTACAATGCTGCAAAGAAGAATGAACAACTGGAACACCGTGTCGGATCGAGGCATAAAATGTCTTGAGAGGTTGTTGTGTGTCCATACTTCGGGCATTGGGTCATTCTATTTTAGAGACATTTTCCGACGAACGTTTGATAAACCATCGGGGATACGATGATGCTGGTATCCCGCAGAAACGATAAATGAAAACCGTCGGAGAGTCCTTACCAAACTTTTCGACGGTTTTTGTTTTGGATGTTTCAATCAAGGAAAGGAGAATGGTAAATGAAGATACGATACATGAGCGATCTGCACTTGATTTAGGTGTGATATGTCCTCGAGCACGAATACCTTGCGGATGGGTTTGATTCTAGCAAGTTTATTGAAATTTAATGGACATACAGAAATGGACGAAAGAAAGATCATAGATAGAAGGCTCCTTGCCGATTTGGCGAAAGGAAGTTGGCCTAAACGCCTCGCATTTGGAGGCGTTGGGCGAAAGTCGCCATTGGGAGATTGTTATTGATGGCGATATGTTGGAACGGCTGGTTGATATTCAGCGACAATTCGAGCGGCTGGCCGCAATGGGCGATGATGAATACCGGGGATTCTATATTGAAGTGCCACAGCCAACACCGGAAGAGTGTGGGATGCCGAGGAATTGGTTACTTCAGGGAAATATGACTGTTAGGAAGCATTCTTAGCTGACTGGTTGGTATTCAACCCGTGGAGACCAGCTGGTTCCATGTCGCTTCGAGCCGATACGGGGACTCCCGGTCAATCCGTGTTACGGACCGGAAACGGACTCGCTTTATTATTATAAACCGGCCTAAGTGTGCTGATATAGAGCCTGATGATGCTTGGTGCAGGGAGAGCCTTATCCGCCTCTTCGACTATTTGCAACGGATTATAGATATCGTTGTCGCTAATCCCGACGGGTTCAACGATTACGTGGCGCACCACCTGCCGTACCAGCAGCGTACGGGACGGATCGCACAAAAGGAATTTAACCGCATTGTGCCGAAATTCAAAATTGAGGTGGAAGATCGGGAAACGGCCATCAAGGCATTGGAAGACTCGGTGCACGGACGTTCTGCCCCTCTTCTGGAAGCCATGACCATCCGAAGGTATTGCACCTATTACCGCATTGCTAACGAGGTGTATGAAGCTTATCACAGAAAATCGGGATTAAGCGAGCGTATCTATATAGATCCGCAGGATGTTCCTGAATACTTACTACAAGCGGAAGAAGTTCGTGGATGTGATAGAAATGTACGACATTGACAGTCCGGCGGATTTCATGCGGTTCGCAACTGACCATTACGGTGAACTGGGGTTTTCTGAATATCTTTGCCTCAAACGACCGGCAGCAGGCGTGGAAGATTGTTGTTTCCAACAGTTACTCTTCCAATGTCGGGCTGGCCATCGAGGTAGCGACAGCTTTGTATAAGGCCGGGGCACCGCTGCTGATATATGACGCAGAGAAACTCCTAAGAGTCCTGCTCAAAGAGGATTATGTGCGTCTGGTTCCCGACTCCTTTTACAACTATATGGGTTACCAGGAAGAGGGTACTGTCTATGAACTGCTGTGGGAATATGAATGCTTGGACGATACTAATTCGGTTCTGACTAAGGAGCAATACCAAACGATTGTCTCTCTTGCAGAATGGTAGAAAGTGGAGAAGATTAGGGCTACTTAACTCTTATTTTCATCGGCTGACGTACATCGGCAATCTATTTGAAAATCGGTAGTATGCAAATTATCAGCACTGGTTCGAAATAGTGCTGATAATTTGCTTGATTCTGATATTTGATAATACGATTCTTGATAACTTTCAACAGCCAGGCATTATCCTATTCGACAGAATTGTCCACAACCATATGGTTTATCAGGAGGAAGAAGCTGTTAATGGGCTATCATGTGAATATACATGTAGTGACAGACGGCAGACGTTTAAGTGATGAGGATGTTTTTATAATATTCCAATCAGAATATCATTTGTTATAACTTCATTTATGATGCATCACATTTGTATGTCAATATTGTAATATATGTTTGTATATCTGTATGTTGGATGGTTCTAGAGAATTATAATTGTCCATGGCGTTACCCGAGTAGACAACAGTGATGATAATATTTCTTGAACATTCCCAACTGAATACCATTTGCTGTAACTTCTGCTACAATATATTTGAATTGTAGTATATTGTATATCAATGCTATAATGTGTTTATGTATATTACCAATTCTATGAAATCCTAATAGCTTCGAATAATTAAGTTTTTACAGTTTTGAAGTTGTATGTGTCCAAAATATGTTTGGGGACATAATTTTGTCCCCCGAAGCCTCACTGGGAGACAACTGGGGGACAAAAAATACGGTAATAATAAGCAAAGAAGAGAAAATATGACTTCTAAAACAGCCGATTTTACCCCTATTTAAGTGGTTTGCCGGCAGTATTTTAGTTTTCTGTGCATTATAACTTAATGATAATCAATTAATTGTATTATTTACCGATGCAAAAATTCGAAAAGATGTGCGAGAGCACTTCGGGGGCGGAAATGTCGCCTCCGGTAATCGAGCCGAGGTGGCGGATCACCTGACGGATCTCCTCGCTCAGCAGGTCGGTCGGCAGGCCCTCGTCGAGCCCTTCGATGGCGCGGGAGAGGGCTTCGCAGGCTTGGGTGAGCGCCGCGTAGTGGCGGCTGTTCGATACGACGGTGTCGCCGTGGTAGAGCGCCGAAGTGTCCACCGCCTCGCGCAGCGCCCGGCAGAGGCGGTCGATGCCTTCGCCGCTTCGTGCCGAGAGGCCGACCGCGCCTTCGGGCAGCGGTGCGTCGGGGCGTAGGTCGAGTTTGTTGACGACCCGGAGCAACGTCTGATCCGGCCGCAGCGCGAATTGCTCCGGCGGTTCCGGGGCGGTCGCGTCGGTCAGGCGGATGACGATCCGGGCCCGGCGGATGCTTGCCATCGTGCGCTCGATGCCCATTCGCTCCAGATGGTCGTCGGTCGTGCGGATGCCGGCCGTGTCGAGGAACCGGAAGAGGACCCCGCCGATGTTGGCGCACTCCTCGATGACGTCGCGCGTCGTGCCGGCGATCTCCGACACCATGGCGCGCTCCTCGCCGAGCAGGCGGTTCAGGAGCGTCGATTTGCCGACGTTCGGCGCGCCGGCTATGGCCACCGGGACACCCTCCTTGATGGCGTTGCCCAAGGCGAACGAATCCCGCAGGCGGTCGATCTCCCGGGCGATGTCCCGCATCGTTTGGCGCAGTTCCCGGCGGTCGGCGAACTCCACCTCTTCCTCGGCGAAGTCGAGCTCCAGCTCCAGCAGGGCGGTCAGGTGCAGCAGCCGGTCGCGCAGCGCCGCGAGAGCCGCCGAATAGCCACCGCGCATCTGGTTCGAGGCCAGCGCGTGGGCGGCCTGCGACGAGGCGGCGACGAGGTCCCCGACGGCTTCCGCCTGCGCGAGGTCCAGCTTGCCGGCCAGGTAGGCGCGGACGGTGAACTCGCCCGGCGATGCCATGCGCGCCCCGGCGGCGATGAGCAGCCGCAGGATTTCGGAGACGATGTAGGAGGAGCCGTGGCACGAGATCTCGACCGCATCTTCGCCGGTGTAGGAGTGCGGCGCACGGAAGACCGTGGCCAGCACATCGTCGACCGTGCGATCTCTGTCCGCGATACGGCCGTAGTGCACCGTATATCCGGCCGCTTCGGCGAGCGGTGTCCGGCCCCGGAAGAGGGTGTCGCAGAGTGCCAGCGCCCGTGCGCCGCTGACGCGGACGACGGCGATGGCGCCGCCCGGGGCGGTCGCCGGGGCGACGATGGTATCGTGGTCGGCGGTTCATGCCGGCGGATTCGTTTAACGGCCCGATGCGGAGCCGCTGTCCGATGCGGAGTTTGTGGGCGCTCTTGAGGCGGTTCCAGCGCATCAGTTGCGAAACCGTCACGCGCCGATGAAGGCCGGGACAGAAGCGTCTTGCCGCCGCCCGAACGGGCGATAGCCTTGTTGACGTTCCCCGGCCCGCAGTTGTAGGAGGCGATCGCCAGCATCCAGTCGCCGAAGACGGCGTACATGTCTTTAAGGTAGCGGCAGGCGGCGCGGGTCGCCAGCACGGGATCGTAGCGTTCGTCGATGAGCGAGTTGACTTCCAGTCCGTAGAGTTTTCCCGTCGAAGGCATGAATTGCCACAAGCCTGCGGCGCCCATGCGCGACACGGCCGTCGGGTTGAGCGCCGATTCGATGATCGGCAGCGCCCGCAGTTCGACGGGGAGCCCCGCCTTGATCAACTCCTCCTCGATCAGCGGGAAATAGTATTGCGACAGCCCCAGGATGCGGCTGATCGTACCGTAGCGGGGATTGGTGTAGCGGGCGATGTAACCGCGGACGATAGGGTTGTAGGGGAGCTGGACGGGCGATACGAGCTGTTGCAGCCGGCGTGCGTAGACCGAGTCGGGCGTCGCGTCGTCGGAGCCGTTTGCGGTGGTGTCTTCCGAGACGTAGCGGTCGAAGAAGTCGTCGTAGGAGGCGACGACGTTGCGCCGGTACCACCCCGACAGGAGCGAGTCGCGCACTTCGGGCGAATAGTCGGTGCAGCCGCGTTCTCCGAATTTCGGCCGCTGCGGAACCTCGGCCGTATCGACGGGCTGGACGTATTTGATGATGTAGACCGTATCGGGTGCGACCGCTTCGGCCGCATTCTTTTTCGCCCGCTTGCGGGGACGCTTGCGCGCGGCGTCGGCGTCGAGGCAGAAGATCGACAGAAAGGTGAGCAGGAGAGCGTATCGCAGGGCGGTTTTCATCGGCGGACAGGGATAATCAGAAGTTAATCGAGAAGTTGAACCCGACGACCGGCCGTACGCCCGTGCCGGCGATGAAGGCGTAGTCGACTGCGGGTTCGATGCGCATCGAGAGGTCGTCCGAGACGTCGAAATCCTTGAGATGCGCGTCGACGTGCGCGTCGACGATCTGAAGGATGTAGAGACCCGCCGTGGCGATGATGCTCAGGTCGCGGTTGCGTCGGTAATTGTTTTTGAGGTTTTTGAGAAAATCGGCCGAATAGCGGCCCTTGAATTCGTCGGTCGACGACGCGGGGTTTTCGGGTTCGGGCAGGTCGGGGTCGTTCTTCACGTCCTCCTTCCATTGGTTGTGGGCCGCGACCTTCTGGTCGTAGTCGTAGCGCAGGCGGTAGGCCTTCTTGAAGCGCTGGTAACCGCGGGTGTTCCAGTCGATGATGTAGATCATCGAGGCGAATCCGCCCAGCACGATGGGCACCTTCCAGTAACTCTTGTTGTAGATCTGGCCGGCGGCGGGGCAGATCGTGGCCAGCGTCGTGGCTTTCTTGACCGACGATACGTCGTTGGTGGCGTAGTTGACCGCCGCGTCGCCGATGAAATAGATGTAGGAGCCGATGGCTGCGAACAGGTAGATTTGCCGGCGCGTGTTGTGGTGGATCATTTCGCTCTGCACGGCGTCCAGCTCCTCCGTGCGCGACATCTCCTGGCTCGTGATCTCCTCGAAGCGGCGTTTGAGCGGCTTGAACTTCTTGTTCTCGTGAAAGTACAGCGCCAGCGAGGTGCCGAACGTGCCGTAGAGGATCGGGAGTTTCCAATATTGCTTGTTGTAGATCTGGCCGTAGCCGGGGATGGGGATCGACATCCAGCAGACGCGCGACAGCGACATCGAGTCGCTCATGAACCAGTTGCGTTTCTTTTCGGTGCGGGCGGTGTCGGCCGGTGCGAGCGCCAGCGAATCGCGGCGCAGCGAATCGAGCAGCAGCGTGTCGCGCAGCAGCGAGTCGCCGCCGGTGAGTTGCAGCAGCAGCGAATCCTGCGGCAGCAGCGCGCCGCCCAGCGAGTCGAGCCTAAGCAGCGTGCTGTCGACGGCCGTGCGCAATGAATCGCGCCCCAGCGAATCGCGCCGCAGCGAGTCGGGCAACGGCATTCGTCCGCCCCGCACGATGGACTTCTTTCCCCGGAACCGTTCGAGCGACACCGAGCCACCTTTGACGCCCTGCGGGGGAGTCTGGGGTACGGCCGCTTCCGCCGCCGCGATGCAGACGACCGCGGCCAGCAGGGCCGTGAGCAGCGAACGACGTATGCCCGGACGGAATTTCATGCGTTATTTGTCGGCGAAACGGGTGAGGAACTTTTCGATGTCGGCGTCGCCGGCGAAATCGATGACGATCTTTCCGCCGCCGTTTTTCGACCGCTTGATGCTGATCTCCTGCGAGAAGAAGCGTTCGAGCTGCTCCACCAGCCGCAGGTAGCTTTCGGGATACTCCTCGTCTTCGGCCGGCTCGGCGGGACGCTGCGCGTTGAACGAACGCACCAGCTCCTCGATCTGGCGTACCGAGAGGTCTTTCTTGATGCAGCGTTTGAGCAGATGCAGCTGCCGGTCGGCCGGTGCTCCGGCGATCGCCTTGGCGTGGCCGGCCGAGATCAATCCCTCTTTGAGTGCCAGCTGGATCTCGTCGGGCAGTTTGAGCAGGCGCAGAAAATTGGAGACCGTCGAGCGCTTCTTACCCACCTTTTCGGAGAGCGCGTCCTGCGTAAGCCCGCACTCGTCGATGAGCCGCTGCATTCCCAGCGCGATTTCGATCGCGTTGAGGTCCTGCCGCTGGATGTTTTCCACGAGCGCCATGGCGTGCAGGTTCTCGTCGTCCACCTCGCGGATGTAGGCGGGCAGCGTGGCCACGTCGGCGCGCTGTGCGGCGCGCCAGCGGCGTTCGCCGCTGATGATGATGTACTTCCCGTCGCCCTGCCGCTTGACCGTGATGGGCTGGATGACCCCCAGCGTGCGGATCGAGTCGGCCAGCTCGTCGAGCGCCTCCTCGTCGAACTGCGTGCGCGGCTGCGTGGGATTGGGGATGATCTCCGAGACGGCGATTTCTGCCATTTCGGTCATCGGTTTGAGTTTTGCGTCGAGGTGGTCGTTGCCGAAAATGGCGTCCAACCCCCTGCCTAATCCCTTCTGTTTCATACTGTCTCGTAATTAAAGTCGGGGAATCGTACTTCCCCGTATGCGCCGCGGGCCTTGGTTTCGCGATGGCCGGTCGGCGTCCTATCGTAAAGTTCGCACGAGCGCAGAGACGATCGTCTGCGTCGTTTCCCGCATGGCGGCCGACCGGCCGCCGATGCTCAATTCCCGTTTTTCCTGTTTCTTTTGAGCAACTCTTTGGCCAGGTTGAGGTAATTGACCGAACCCGATGCGGCCGCGTCGTACAACATGACGGGCTTGCCGTGCGAGGGGGCCTCTCCCAAACGGATGTTGCGCTGGATTATTGTATCGAACGTCAGCGGCCCGAAATGCTCGCGCACCTCGGTGGCAACCTGGTTGTTCAGGCGGTTGCGCATGTACATCGTCAGCACGAATCCTTCGATTTCGAGCGCGGGGTTCAGGCCGCTCTTGACGATCTTGATCGTGTTGAGCAGCTTCGAGAGCCCTTCGAGCGCCAGGTATTCGCACTGTACGGGAATCAGCACCGAGTCGGCGGCCGTGAGGACGTTGACGGTGGTGTATCCCAGCGAGGGCGAGCAGTCGACGAGCACGTAGTCGTAGTCGTCGCGCACCTCCGCAAGAATCCGCTTGACGACGTGGTGGCCCTGTTCCATTTTCGGAAGTTCGGTGTCGGCCGCCACCAGATTGATGCTCGACGGCAGCAGCCACAGCCGTTTGACGTCCTCGCTGCGAAGGATCACCTCCGAGGCGCGGCGTGCGCCGGTGATGCATTCGTAGATGCCCTCGGCATTGATGTCGAAGCCCAGGCCCGACGTGGCGTTGGCCTGCGGGTCGGCGTCGAGCAGCAGCACCTTCTTGCCGAGAATGGCCAGCGAAGCGGCCAGATTGATCGCCGTCGTGGTCTTTCCCACGCCGCCTTTCTGGTTTGCGAGTGCGATGATTTTTGCCATTCGTAAAAAGGGTTTACAATCGGGCAAATTTAGTGAATTTAAATCGAAATTCAGCAACGTTCCCGAAAAAATGCTTACCTTTGGTCTCTCGAACCGTTGACCGTGAAAGTTATACAGATGAAATTCAGAAAATCGCACCGGGAGGAGGTTCCCGTTTCCATGGACGATACCGCCCCGTCCGCGCCGGAGGGCGCAGCGCCGGCGGCTTCCGGCCCGAACGACGCTCCTGCCGATCCGGCCGCTCCGCGCTACAAGTTTCCCACGTGGTTCGATCTGCTTGCCCTCGTAGGGCTGTTCGTGGTCATCCAGCTGGTCGTGGCGTTCGTGCTGCTGCTCGCGGGGGCGAGGGATGCCCGATGCGGCCGCGCTGGGCAGTGCCGACGAGACCGTTGCCGCCCGGGCCCATGCGGCGGCCGCGCAGTTCAACTTTTACGCCTATCCGCTGACGATGGGGCTGATGATCGGTCTGACGCTGATCTACCGCCGTCTGCGCGGGGGAAACCGCCGCCTCGGGCGTTACGCCGTGCGCGGGCTGAATCCCGCGCTGATTCTGTGGGGGATGCTCCTGATGGCGGCGACCAACGTGGTGTTGGAGCCGTTGCTCCAATTGCTGCCCGAAATCCCCGATTTCTACGGGCGGGGCTGGCGGGCGCTGCTGCTTACGGTGGTCATGGCGCCGCTGGCCGAAGAGTTCCTCTGCCGGGGCATTCTGCTCGACGCCGCCCGCGCCAAAGGCGGCGCGGCTTACGGACTGCTCTTTTCGGCGCTCTTTTTCGGCGTGATCCACTTCTATCCGGCGGCCGTCGTCAACGCCTTCGTGATGGGGCTGCTGCTCGGATTCATCTATATCCGTTCCAATTCGCTCTACATCGTGGTGATCCTCCATGCGTTCAACAATGCGCTGGCCATGCTGTTGCTCACGCTCGGATATGCGCATACGACGCTGTACGAACTGATGTCCGCCCACGGCTTGAAGATGCTCTATACGGTCGTTTACGGCGTGTCGCTCGGCATCTTCCTCGTGGCCGGCTATATGGTGTGGAAGACCATCGCGCGCCTGCGGGAGCAGGAGCAGGCGGCAGCCGAAGCACAATAATCCGGTCGGATTAGCGTTCTTTTGCGGTAAAAATTATATCTTTGCCCATCGGATATGCGAATTGTTACGAAGATAACGGCAGGACTTCTGCTGCTGGCGGCCGTCGGCTGTCGGGAGATGCCGACCGTGACCGTCGGCGGCGGCCGCACGCTGGCCAAGGCGGGCGGCGCGACGCTCGACGAGCAGGAACTCGGCCGTGCGTTGCCGGCGGGGCTGACGGGCGACGACAGCGTCGCCTTCGCCGAGTTGTATGTCCGCAAATGGATCGGCAAGCAGTTGAAGCTGTCGGAGGCCGAACGGCTCTTTTCGGCTTCGGCCGACGACATCGAGGCGAAGGTCGAGGCCTACCGCCAGTCGTTGCTGATCCGCAAGCTCGACCAGTTCTATGTGGACGAACGCATCGACACGACCTTCACCGAGGAGGACATCGCGGCCTACTACAATGCTCACAAGGCGGAGTTCAAGCTCGATCGGCCGCTGGTCAAGGGGCGTATCGTGCGCTTTCCGGTGAACCACCGCCAGTCGTTCAAACTGCGCGAACTGGTCAAGGCGAGTTCGGCCGACCGTTTGCAGGATCTGGCCGACATCTGCGCCAAGAACGATTTCGAGTTGAAGGAGTTCGCGGAGTGGACGCCGTGGAGCGATTTTGCGGCCAACCTGCCGCTGCGTCAGGGAATGGCGTCGGAGCAGTTGATCCGACCGGGCGAGGTGCAGCAGCTGCGCGACAACGAGTCGCACTATTATTTCTTCGTGACGGAGGTGGCCGGCAGCGGCCAGACGGCGCCGCTCGAAACGCGCCGGGCCACCATTCGCCGTATCCTGTTCAACCTGCGGCAGGCCGAGGTGATCCGTTCGCACGAGGAGGAGCTGGTCGACGCGGCGCTGGCGGAAGGCGAGGCGAAAATTTACGGGAACAGGAACAATTAGACTTTATAGACTTTACGATATGAGATTTGCAAGGATTCTGTGTTGTGCTGCGCTGGCGGTTTGCGCTTTCGGCGTGCGGGCCCAGCAGGTGATGCTGGACAAGGTCGTGGCCGTCGTGGGCGGGTCGTCGATCACCTACTCCGAAGTGGAGAACACCGCGCGGCGGTTGACCGAGTCGCGCCGCGAACAGGGCTATACCTCCGACCGCGACCCGATGAACGAGGCGCTCGAACAGCTGATGATGCAGAAGTTGCTTTACAATCAGGCGCTCATCGACTCGGTGGAGATCATGAAGACCGACATCATGGCCCGCGTCGAGGAGGAGGTGCAGGATATGATCGCCCGCGAAGGGACGATTCCGGCCGTCGAGGCGAAGATGCACAACCCGATCTTCAATATCCGTGAAAATCTGCGCCGCCGCTATGAGGAGGAGGCCTACGCTTCGGGAATGCAGCGCGAGGTGATCGGCAAGGTGACGATCATCCCCGGCGAGGTGGAGCGATTCTACCGCCAGACCGACAAGGACAGCCTGCCCGTGATCGGCGACCAATACGTCTACGCCCATATCACCAAGTTTCCCAAGTCGATCGACGAGGCCAAGCGCCGCGCGCGCGAGCGTCTGTTGGAGATGCGCGAACGCATCATCACGGGCGACGCCAAGTTCGACCTGCTGGCGCGTATCTATTCGGTCGACGGTTCGGCGCTGCACGGCGGCGAAATGGAGCCTGCGACGTTGCAGACCTTCGTGCAGCCCTTCGCCGACGCGCTTTCGGAGTTGAAACCGGGACAGATATCGGAGGTCGTGGAGACGCAGTACGGCTTCCACCTCATCCAGCTCATCGACAAGAAGGGCAACCTCTATCACTGCCGTCATATCCTGATCCGCCCGACCTACACCACCGAAGAGCTCTCCGAGCCCGACCGTCAGCTCGACAGCATCGCGGAGTTGATCCGCGCCGATTCGCTGACGTTCGAGGAGGCGGCCCTGCGCTTTTCGGACGATCCCTATTCGCGCCAGAACGGCGGTATCGTGACCAACCACGAGTTGCTGGAGCATTACAACGCTAACGACGCACGCTATACGGCCACGAAGTTCCTGAAAGAGGATTTCGGCAACATGGGCCCCAGCGCCATTGCCGATTTCCGCACGCTCTCGCAACTCAAAGTCGGCGATATTTCACCGGCCTATCAGACGCAGGACATGAACGGCAACCAGTTGAGCAAGATCGTCAAGCTGGTTCAGATCATCCCCACGCACGTCGCCTCGCTCAACGAGGACTACCTGCGTTTGGAGCAGATGGCGCTCAACCGCAAGCAGGAGAAGGTTTTCGGGGAGTGGCTCTCCAAGAAGATCGACGGCATGTACGTCTACATCGATCCCGAGTTCCGCGACGGGGAGTTCGCCAACAAACATTGGGTAAAATAGCGAAGGCGGTTCCGCGGCGAATCCGGCCGGCGCTCCTGCGCTGCGTCCGGTGAAGGAATGCGGCGGGCCGGCCCGTTTTTTGAAGCAGTCATCCGTTTGAGACGATTCCTGACCATAGCGTTCGTATTGCTGGCCGTTGGCGCGACGATGTTCGCCCGGACGGGCGGCCGCGGTGCGGCACAGCCCGAAAAGAAGGTCGTCGACCTGAAAGCCGACGTGATGTACCCGATCGAGTTTCGGGATACGTCGGCCGTCTGTCTGGTCGGCAACGTCGCCTTCTACCACAGCGGTGCGGTCATCACCTGCGACAGCGCCGTGCGTTACAGCGAGAAGCACATGGAGTGTTTCGGCAACGTGCTCATCAACAAGAACGACACCTACGTCTACGGCGACCGCGCCGACTACAACGGCGAGACGCACGTGGCCAACGTCTACTCCGATCTGGTGAAGGTGGTCGACGGCGACGCGACGCTCTACACCTACAAATTCCTTTTCAACACCAAGACCAACGTCGGTGAATTCGCCGACGGGGGCGTGGTGACCAACCGCGAAAACCAACTCGAATCGGACCGCGGTTACTACTATGCCAACGACCGCACGGTGATCTGTGTGGATCGGGTGGAGATCCGCAGTGAGGAGTACGACCTCACGGGCGATTCGGTGGTCTACAACCTGACGACCGACCACGCCTACTATTTCCGCCATACGAATATCTGGAATACGCAGGGCGACTACCTCTATGCCGACCGCGGCAGCTACGACAAGGGCGGCGAACTGTATACCGTCACTGAAAACGGCTATATCCTCACCGAGAAGCAGGAGGTGTGGAGCGATTCGATCGACTACTACAAACTCGCGGGACATGCCGTACTGCGCGGCAATATCCAGATCGACGACACAGAGCACAAGGTGCTCGCGTTCGGCGATTTCGGCGAGTATTGGAAGGAGCCGGGCAACGCCTTTCTCACGCGCCGCCCCGCGGTGGTGAGCTACGATACGTCGCAGGGCGATTCGCTCTTCATGGCGGCCGACTCGATGTTCCTCTATACGATCGATCCGGCCAGGCTGCGCGCCGATTCGTTGCGCGCCGCAGCCCGTGCGGCCGACTCGTTGCGTACCGATTCATTGCGTGTCGATTCGCTGGCGCCCGCCGCCGGGGATTCGGTGCAGGGTGTGCGGCCCGAGGCGCCGATCGTCGCGGCCCGCCGGGGATCGTTGTCCGAGGGGCGGGGCGACGCGAAACGGAACGGAACGGAGCGCATCGATTCTCTGGCGCCGCGACGGGCGGACAGCCTGCGCAGGGATTCTCTGGCGGCGGATTCGCTGCATGTCGACTCGCTCCTTCGGGATTCGTTGCAGCAGGATACGGTGGTAATGACCAAGGAGCAGCGCAAACAGTTGCTGCGCGAGGCGGCCGCACGCGAGAAGGCCGAACTGAAAGCGAAGCGCGATGCCGAACGGCAGGCCAAACTCGATACGATCGCGGCGCGCCGTCTGGCCAAGACGCGCGCGAAACTCGCCTCGCGCGCCCGGCGCTGCGCAATGGCCGAATCGAAACCAAAGGCGCGGCAGGCGGCTCGGCGGCGTGCCAAGCTGGGACTGCCCGAACCGGTCGACAGCACGAAACTCGATTCGCTCGACCGGCATGCGGGGGCGCAATGCGTCGGAGCAGGATTCGCTGCATCTGGCCGCCGATTCGCTCGCCCGCGACTCGCTGGCCGTCGGGGCCGACTCGCTCGCGGCGGCCGATTCGCTCGATTCGGAGGCGTTGCGGGATTCGATCTACCGGTTGCTGAAGGGATTCCGCAACGTGCGCATCTACCGCTCCGACTTCCAGTCGGTATGCGACTCGATGACGGCCATCAGCACCGATTCGACGATTCACCTCTATATCAACCCCGTGCTGTGGAATCAGGGCAATCAGATCACGTCCGACGTCATCGACGTCTATACCGAGCGGCAGCCAGATCGTTCGGGCGGAGTTCGTCGGGCGGCCGCTGATGGTCTCCGAGTTGGATACGATGCACTACAACCAGGTGGCGGGCAAGACGATGACCGCCCTGTTCCGCAACAACCAGATTTACCGCAACGACGTGAAGGGCAACGCCCAGACGATCTATTTCATGCAGGACGGCGAGCCGCCCGAGATCACCGACGTCGGTTTCATCGAGAGCGGCGACTGCTCGTTCTATATCGAGGGCAAGCAGGTGGTGCAGATCACCTACCGTCAGGAGCCCGTCTGGCATATCACGCCGCTGCCCAAGCTGGCGCCCGACCGGGAGCTTTATCTGAAGGGATTCAAGTGGGAGGGTGTCCGGCGCCCGACGCAGCGCGAGGTCTTCGGCCGGCGGGTGCGCCCCTCGGAGCGTGCCGCGCGTTCGCGGCTGCGGCGGCCGGATTTCCCGCTGCGGCAGGCGCTCGAGGTGCGTAAACGGGAGCTGACCGAAGCCGGACGCTGGGCCGACCGGAACGACCAGGTCGATGCGGCCACCGTGGAGTGGATGCGTGCGCTGGGTTTCGAGGTGGGGCAGCCCCGCGAATCGGGCCCGCAGCTCTGACGTCCGGCTGCGGCCGGTGTGCCGGTCCTGCGGGGGCGGGAGTCCCTGAGGAGACGGGGTATTCCGGTGGCGGTCCGGGAAAAAACGGCGGAAAGCGTTGCGCTTTCCGCCGTTTTTGTACTACTTTTGCAGCCGGTTGAAAAGTCAGGTTTCAGATTCTTTCCCGATGAAGAAAAGTCTTGTCGCGCTGGCGTTCGGTACGCTGGCGCTCGGTATGTCCGAATTTGTCATGATGGGCATTCTGCCCAACATCGCCCTGAGCCTCGGCGTCTCGATCCCCGAGGCGGGGCATCTGGTCTCGGCCTATGCGCTGGGGGTTTGCGTCGGTGCGCCGCTGACGGTGCTCGTGGCCCGCACGCGTCCGCTGAAACACATTCTGCTGGTGCTCGCCGGGCTGATCGTCGCGGGCAACCTCTGCGCGGCCGCCGCCCCGAACTATTGGACGCTGATGGCCATGCGCTTCGTCTCGGGACTGCCCCACGGCGCCTTCTTCGGCGTGGGGTCCATCGTCGCCGAACGGGTCGCCGACCCCGGGAAACGCGCCGGGGCCGTGGCGGTGATGATCGCCGGCATGACGGTGGCCAATCTCTTCGGCGTGCCGCTGGGAACCTATATCAGCCATGCGCTGACATGGCGCGCCACGTTCGCCATCGTCGCCGTGTGGGGCGCCGTCGCCCTGCTGCTGATCCGCATGTGGGTCCCTGCGCTGCCGGCGCTTCCCGACACGGGGCTGCGGGGGCAGTTCCGCTTCCTGCGGAGCCTCGCGCCGTGGCTGGTGCTCCTCTCGGTGATGCTCGGCAACGGCGGCATCTTCTGCTGGTACAGCTATGTCGGCCCGCTCATGGTCCGCACCTCGGGCTTCGCGGCGGACGATCTGACGCTCGTCGTCATGCTGGCGGGTTTCGGCATGTTCGCGGGCAATATCGTGGGCGGCCGCTATGCCGACCGTTTCACGCCCGAGCGGGTCGTCTGCTGCACGCTCGGCGTGGCGTGCCTCGCACTGCTCGCCATCTTCTTCGGCGCGCAGGTCCGCGACCTCTCGCTGGCGCTCATGTGCCTGACGGCCGCCTGCCTTTTCTGCGTGTCGTCGCCGCAGCAGTTGTTGATTCTCGAGAACTCGCGCGGCGGGGAGATGCTCGGTGCGGCCCTCGTGCAGGTGGCCTTCAACCTGGGCAACGCGCTCGGGGCCTACTGCGGCGGACTGCCGATCGAACGGGGGCTTGACTACCGTTATACGGCGCTGCCCGGCGCGGCGTTCGTCTTCGTCGGTATGCTGACCGTGCTCATCTACCTGAAAAAATACCCCCGTCATGCTGCGCGATGACAGGGTGCGGCCGGAAGCCGCCGCGCGCCGCGACGACGGCGGGGAGCTTTTTCCCGTGGTGGACGAGACGGGGCGTGTCGTGGGCCGGGCCACGCGCCGCGTGTGCCACGGCGGGTCGATGCTGCTGCATCCGGTGGTGCACCTGCACCTGTTCAATTCGCGCGGCGAACTTTACCTTCAGCGGCGTCCGGTGTGGAAGGACATTCAGCCCGGACGCTGGGATACGGCCGTCGGGGGGGCCATGTGGACTGGGGCGAGACGGTGGAGGAGGCCCTGCGCCGCGAAGTGCGCGAGGAGCTGGGCATTACGGAGTTCTCACCGCTCCGCATCGCCGTCTATCCGTTCCGTTCGGACCGCGAGCGGGAGCTGGTCTATGTCCACCGCGCGGTGTACGACGGGGCGATCTTCCCCAGCGACGAGCTGGACGGCGGCCGTTTCTGGACGCCCGGGGAGATTCGCGCTTCGCTCGGCAAGGGTGTCTTCACCCCCAATTTCGAGAGCGAGGCGGCGCTGATTCTCGAGATAGCCCGGCACGAGGCGGCCCGGATTTTGCGGGTTCCTCCGGTATGCGGAACTTACTCAAGCATTGGACCGACCTGCTGCTCGGGTGGCTGGGGGTCACGTCGGACACCGGAGGGTGGGATCGCTGGATCGCCTTTCTGCTGGTGCTGCTCTTCGTCGTACTGTTCGATTTCGCCTGCCGGCTGGTCATCGTCCGCGGCGTGCGGCGGCTCGTGGCGCGTACGCGCGCCGTGTGGGACGACACGCTGTTCAGCGTCCGGGTGCTGCGCTGCGCCTGTCACATTCTGAGCGCCGTGCTGCTGGCCGTCGTGCTCCCGATCGTGTTCGAGGAGCGTTCCGGCGTGCGCGTCGTCGTGATGCGCCTCATGCAGTCCTATGTCGTCATTTCGGTCTTCCGCTTCATCGACGCGCTGCTCTATGCCGCCTTCCGTATCGCCGCATCGCGCCCCGCCTGGCAGAACAAGCCCATCAAGGGACTGCGGCAGACGGCGCAGGGCATCGCGCTGCTGGTCTGTACGATTCTCGTCGTGTCCATCCTGATCGGCAAGTCCCCGGCGATCCTGCTGACCGGGCTGGGCGCTTCGGCGGCCATCGTCATGCTGATCTTCCGCGACAGCATCCTGGGGTTCGTGTCGGGCATCCAGCTCTCGGCCAACGACATGTTGCAGGTCGGCGACTGGATCTCCGTGCCGAAGTACGGGGCGGACGGCACGGTGGAGGAGGTGTCGCTTACGACCGTGAAGATCCGCAACTGGGACAATACGATCGTCATGCTGCCTCCCTACCTGCTCACTTCCGATTCGTTCCAGAACTGGCGCGGCATGCAGCTCTCGGGCGGCCGCCGCGTGATGCGTTCGGTGTCGATCGACATGACGAGCGTCAGGTTCTGCACGCCGGAGATGCTGGCGCGTTACCGGGAGATCGACCTCGTCCGGGAGTATATCGACGAAACGGGCGGCGCATCGAAGCCTACAACGCCGCGCACGGCATCGGCCCGGGCGAGCGGAGGATCAACGGCCTGCACCAGACCAATCTGGGCGTTTTCCGCGCCTATCTGGTCCGCTACCTGCGGCAGGAGGTTCCGGTGAACCGGAGCATGACGCTGATGGTGCGGCAGATGCAGCCCACGGAGACGGGGCTTCCGATGCAGCTCTATTTCTTTACCGATACCGTGGTGTGGGAGGATTACGAAGGAATTCAGTCCGACGTCTTCGATCATGTGCTGGCGGTGATTCCGGCTTTCGACCTGAGGGTGTTTCAGAATCCGTCGGGCAACGACGTGGCGGCGCTCGGCCGGCCGGGATTTGCGGCTCCGGCCGCTGCGGAGAATGCGGAACCGGCGGCGGCTCCGGGGACGGAAAACCCCGGCTCTGCTGCGGTCAGATGAAAAGCATGAGCGTGATCTGGATGACGATCACGCGCAGGAACATGCAGACGGGATAGACCGTGGCGTAGGAGACCGACGGATTGTCGCCTTCGATGGTGTCGTTGGCGTAGTTGAGGGCCATGGGGTTGGCCATGCTGCCGCACAGCAGTCCCGCTACGGGCCGAAATCGACCTTCAGCAGCCGCATCGCCGGCAGGCCCACCATGACGACCGGGACGAACGTCAGCACGAAGCCCACGCCCAGCCAGAGAATGCCTTCGGGCCGCATGACGGTTTCGAAGAAGTGCGCCCCGGCGTCGAGGCCCAGGCAGGCGAGGTACATCGAAAGCCCCAGCGCACGCAGCATGAGGTTGGCGCTCTGCGTGGTATAGGTAATCATGTGCATCCGGGGGCCGAACGTGCCGATGAGAATGCCCACGATGATCGGGCCGCCCGCCAGTCCCAGTTTCACGGGGATCGAGACGCCCGGCACGGCGATCGGGATGCTTCCGAGCGTGAGGCCGAGGATCAGGCCGATGAAAACCGCCGCGAGGTTCGGTTCGTTGAGACTCTTCACGGCGTTGCCGAGGATCTTCTCGACGTTGCGGATCGCCTGCGCCTCGCCCACGACCGTCAGGCGGTCGCCCAGTTGCAGTCTCAGGTCGGGCGTGGCGAGCAGCTGCACGCCCGAACGGTAAACGCGGCTGATGTTGATGCCGTAGTTGTTGCGCAGGCGCAGTGCCGAGAGCTTCTTGCCGTTGATTTCGGGGCGCGTCACCAGGATGCGCTGCGACATGAGCTGCCCGTCCACCGAGTTCCAGTCGATGTTCTCCGTGTTCCAGTCCTTCTGCTCCTGTTCGCCGAAGATGAGCCGCAGGGCGTCGGCCTCGTCGCGGTTGGTGATGACCAGAATGACGTCGTCGCGTTGCAACTGCCTGTCCGACGTAGGAATCGAGACCTGTCCGTTGCGCCAGAGGCGCGAGATGACGAAGTGGTGGTGGCTCTCGGCGGCGATGTCGTGGATGCTCTTGCCGAAGACGGCGGGATTCGTGAGGTGGTAGCTGGCGATGAAGAGGTTCTTCTTGTGCTCGGCGTCGGGTCCCGGCATGTCCGCCGGGCGGACGAAGAGTTTGCGCAGGGTGACGATCGCCAGGATGACGCCCACGACCCCCAGCGGATAGGTCACCGCGCAGCTCAGCGCCGCGCCGTTGGCATCGAGTCCCGCCTGCTGGAGGGTCTGCTGCGCCGCGCCGAGTGCCGGAGTGTTGGTCGTGGCGCCGCAGAGGATACCGACATGTCGGGCATCGGAATCGAAGGCGTAGCTCAGGGCCACGGCCAGCGCCGTTCCTGCGAGTACGACGGCGATGGCCGGGGAGACCAGCCGCAGTCCGTCGGCGCGCATCGAGCTGAAAAAGCCCGGGCCGACTTGCAGGCCGAGGGCATAGACGAAGATGATGAGGCCGAAATCCTCGGCATAGGTGAGCATCGCCGGGTCGAGCGACAGTCCGAAGTGCCCGGCCAGAATGCCCACGAAGAAGATGAAGGCCGTGCCGAGCGAGATGCCGAAGAACCGGATTTTTCCCAGTCCGATGCCGATTGTCGAGATGAGCGAAATCACCACGACGGCCTGCAGGGCCGAATGCTCGACGAGCAGATCTTTAAGCCATTCCATCCTAACCTTGTGCGTGCTAACCGCTGCAAAAGTAGGTCAAATTTTCGGGATTGCCGCCTTTCGGCGCGGAAATTTGTATCGCGGACCTCCCGGACGTGCCGCGATCCGCCGGAAGCAGGGGGCGGAGGAATACGGCCGCAGTCGGTGACAGGTGATCTGCAACGGTAAAGACGGCGGCGGGAAGCCTCTTCGGGCGCCTTCCGCCGCCGTTCCGTTCGGACGCCGGAGCCGGGTTCGGACACCGGGTCAGAGCCGCAACGGCTCGCCGCGGTAGTAGTCCAGAATCTTGGCGCGGAAGACGAACTCGTATTTGGCCTGCACGGCTTCCGAGGCAGCCTTCTCCATGCGCGTCTTGGCGTCGCTGAAATCGAAGACGGTCGAGCGGCCCGCCGCGGCCTTCTGCTCCTCGTAGCGGAAAGCCACCTCGGCCGAAGCCAGCGCGGCGGCCGCCGAGAGGTATTTGGCGTAGGCGGCGTCGGCGTAGTACCACGCCTGCTCGATCTCCTTGCGCAGGGCCTGTTCGGCGGCCGTCACGGCCAGTTGCTGGTTGCGGACGGCGATCTTCGCCGTGCGGACGTTGTTGCGCGAGGCGCGGCGGTTGAAGATCGGAATGCCGAGCGACAGCCCCACGTATTCGCGGCTGTTGTGGCGAATCTGGGCCCAGAATTTCGAGTCGTCGGCGCTGTAAACTCCCGTGCCGTAGCCGCCCGAGAGCGAGAGCGACGGGTAGAGTGCCGACCGGGCGATGTCCACGGCGTGCTCCGAACTGCCGAGGCGCAGCCGCTCGGCCTTGATGTGGGGCCGGTTCTCGGCCGCATAGGCGTAAACCGCATCGACGGACCCCGCCGTGCGGTGCAGCATCTCGATCGTGAGGCTGTCCAGCTCGGGGAAGACGACGTCGAAGCCTGCGGCGCTTTCGCGGTTGAGCGCCTGGCTCAGGTCGAGCAGAGCCAGTTGCAGTTCGTTGCGCGTCTGCGTGAGGGTCATGCGGTCGTTGGCGGCGAGTGCTTCGCTTTCATAGACGGCCGATTCGGGCTCTTTGCCCTCGGCAGCCAGCCCCCGGCTGCGTTCGGCCTGGAGGGTGCTCAGTTCGAGCTGCCGCCTGGAGACGCCGACCAGCTCCTTTGTAGTAGAGCACCTGGAGGTAAAGCGTCATGACGTTGATCGCCACGTCCTCGCGGATGCGTTCGAGGTCCTGCACGGCGGCCGCGAGGTCTAACTTCCCGGCCTTGATCTGGTGGTTGATGCGCATGCCCTGGAAGAGCGGCATCGAGGCCGAGACGTTCAGCGATCCCGAAGTCTGGTTGTTGTCGCGGTAGGTGTTGTCGCTCGTGAGCGCCCGGCCGAACGAGGCGTCGCCGCCCAGCGAGGCGTTCAGGTCAGGGAGCCGGCTGTAACGGGCCGTCGAAAGCTCGATGTCGTTGCGTTCGACCTCGAGGGCGCGCTGCTGCACCTCGGTGTTGTGCTGCTGGGCGTAGCGGATGCACGCCTCGAGCGTCCACGGTTTGCCCGGAGCCGGAACGGCGGCTTCCGGCTGCCCGGCCGGTTCCGCCGGGGGGTCTGCGCGCGGGCGGCGCGGACGGCAGGGCGGCGAGGCCCAGTGCGAGGAGGGCCAGGAACCGTCCGCGGCCGGAACTCCGGCGATCGCTGCGGACCGGCCCGGATGCGTTGCGCCGGCTGCGGAGCGGGGTATGGGAATGATGCCTGTTTTCATCTTGCGGAAAGTCGTTTGGTCGCGGTTATTTCTGGTCGATGCGTGCGCCGCGGACCTTGTCGTCGGCGGTCACGCCCTCGGTGATTTCGATGTTCACGCCGTCCGAAAGCCCGACCTTCACTTCGCGCCGTTCGAAGGTCTGCTCTTCGGCGTCCTCGGGGCCGGTGAGCACCTGCACGTAGGTCTTGCCCTCCTCGAACTCCACGCACCCTTCGGGCAGGGTCAGCACCCCTTCGCGGCTCCGGATCACGACGCTGGCGTTGGCGCTGTACCCGGCGCGCACGCAGAAGACCCCTTCGGGAATCTCGACGGCGGCCTTCACCTCGAAGAGGATCACGCCGTTGCTCTCGGTGGATTTCGGGGCGACGTATTCGAGCCGGGCGTCCAGCTCGACGTTCTGCAGGGCGCCGATGGTCAGCTGCACGGGCATTCCCTCGTGCAGCTTGCCCACGTCCGTCTCGTCCACGTTGCCCTGGAACTGCATGTTCGACATGTCGGCCACCGTGGCGATCGTCGTGCCGTCGTTGAACGTGTTGGCCTGGATCACCGAGTTGCCGACCTTGATCGGCACGTCGAGGATCATGCCGTCGATCGTCGATCGGATCTGCGTGTTGCTCAGCTCGGCGAAGCGGCTGGCGATGCCCTCCTTGACGATTTCGAGATTCTCCTGTGCGTTGCGCAGCTCCTCCTCGGCCTTCGCCAGCTCCGTGCGGCTCTGCTCGGTCTCCTCGTCCGAGACGATGCCCTTTTCGTGCAGGGCCGCCGTGCGGTCGTATTCGCGCTGCACCTGCGCCAGCGATATTTCGGCCACCGAGACGCGCGATTCGGCGCTCGACAACTGGCCCATCTCCGGGACGACCTTCACCGTGGCGATCACCTCGCCCTGGCGGACCGTCTCCCCGGCCTCCTTGTAAACGTCGGAGATGATGCCCGAAATCTGGGGCTTGATCTCCACCTCGTCGCGGGGCTGGACCTTGCCCGTGGCCACCACGTACTGTTTGAGCGTGTCCGTCGCCGGCTGCACGATGGCGTAGAGGATCTTCACCGGACGGGTTTTCCGCCACAGGAACCAGAACGTTCCGACAAGCAGCGCGACGAAGAGCACGCCCGAGAGAATTTTCAGCACTTTTTTCATAGCTTTATCGCATTGTATTGTTTCGTTCGTATCGTCCTATTCTTCGCGGATGGCGTCCACGGCCTTGATCTTCAGCGCACGGCTGGCGGGGATCACTCCGGCCAGCAGGCTGCCCGCGACGAGGATCGCCAGCGAGAGCATGCCCGTCTGGAAGGAGATCTGCCACGAGACGTTCGTGCCGTCCTGCGCGACGACGACGGCCTGGTAGTAGATCGAGTCGGCGAGCGACAGCAGCCCCACGGCGGCCGTGAGGCCCAGCACGCCGGCGATGAAGGTCAGCAGGAAACTTTCGGAGAGAATCTGCGATATGATGGCCCGCGGCGGCGCGCCGATCGCGCGGCGGATGCCTATCTCCTGCGTGCGCTCCTTGACGAGGACCAGCATGATGTTGCTCACGCCGACGATGCCTGCGAGCAGCGTGCCGAGGCCGACGATCCACGTCAGGAGACCGATTCCCCGGAAGAGGCTGTTGATCTTGGTGATGAACTCGGCGGTGGTCATCACCCAGGCCGCCTTCGGGTCGTCCGGAGAGATGATGTGGCGCGCGAAGACGGGCTCCTTGACGGCGCGTTCCAGTACGCGGGGCGGCACGTCGTTGCCGCCCACGGCGGCGAGCATGTGGATCGTTCTGCCCATGCCGAACATCTGCTGCACGAGCGTGGCGGGGAGGACGATCGTGCGTTCGACGTCGCTGAAGGACATCATTTGGCTCTGGCGTTTCTGGACGCCGATGACCGTGAACTGCGTGCCCTGCAACGTGATGATCTCGCCCGTGGGGTCTTCGCCGCCCGGGAAAAGGTCTTTCCATATCTGCGTGCCGATGAGGCACACCTTGCGCTTGCGCTCCATGTCGAGCTCGTTGATGTAGCGGCCGAAGAGGAGCCTTTCGGGATTGATCTTCTGATAGTCGGGCATGTGGCCCATCACGGCGTACTCTCCCTTGCGGTCGCCGCGGCTGGCGTAGAACTGGCTGGCCCACACCATGCCCGTGGCGTATTTCACTTCGGGAAGCTCCTTCACGGCCGCGATGTCGTCGTTCTCGAGGTTCCACCACCGGCCCGTGGGCATTCCCTTGTAGGGGACCGACGTGCGGCCGGGGTTCATCAGCACCGTGTTGGTCGAGGTTTCGCCCAACTGCGCACGGAACAGGCGCCCCAGCCCCATGCCGGCGCCCAGCAGCACCGTGAGCATGAAGATGCCCCAGAAGACGCCCAGCGCCGTCATGATGCTGCGCTTGCGGTTCCGGCGGATCGTCTGCCAGATTTCGTTCCAGCGGTCTGTGTCGAAGAATCCCATCGTCTCTCTATTTGTTATAGCGCAAGGCGTCGATCGTTTTCAGTTGGGCGGCGCGGTAGGCCGGGACGTAGCCGGCGATGAGTCCCGCGATGACGAGCACGACCGTGGCGCTCACCGCCACGCCGAGATTGAGCGTCGGATCGAGGAAGATCGTCGGGGCGAAGCCCGTCTCCGACGTGTCGGCCGGAGTTGCGTCAGGTAGTAGTTCACCGCCTCCATCACGGCCACGCCGAGCACCATGCCCATGTATCCGAAGGCCGCGGTGATCATCACCGATTCGGTGAGGATCAGCCGGATGATCGACCGGGGCCTGGCGCCGAGCGCCTTGCGGATGCCGAACTCGGCCGTGCGTTCGGTCACCGTTACCAGCATGATGTTGCTCACGCCGACGATGCCCGCGAGCAGCGTGCCGAGGCCGATGATCCAGACGAAGAGGTTGATGCCGCCGAAGACGATCATCATGTCCTTGTACCGCTCCATCGTGTTATTGATCCAGATGGCGCTCTCGTCCGTCGGATCGTAGTGGTGCTCGGCGGCCAGCCGGCCCGTGAGTCGCTTCTCGAAATCCTCCATCTCGGCGTCGGTGCGGATGTCGCGCACGGTGATGATGGCGTTGTTCCACGTGGGTTCGTTGGCGTTGTAGATGAGCCTGCCCGGTGGAGAGGGGAATGATGCAGACGGCGTTGTTGCGCATGGCGTCGCCCTGCGTGACTCCGACGATCTTGAACGTGAGGCTGTCCACGCGGACGAACTTGCCCAGCGGGTCGGCTCCCTTGAACAGCACGAGCGACGTCGCCTCGTCGATGAGCGCCGACTTGCGGTAGTCGCGGATGTCCGCGTCGTTGATGAAACGCCCCCTGGCGACCTTGATGCCTTCGATCCGGGCCACTTCCGGGAGCGAGCCGCGCAGCGAGACGTCCATGAACTCCCCCTCGTAGGCGATCTTTTTCGACGAGAGCCACGTGTTGGCGGCGACCTGCTCGACTTCGGGGAACTCCCGTTCGAGGATTTCGAGGTCCCGGTTCGTCAGGCGGATGCGGCGGTTGCGGTCGTAGCCTTCCCACGGTTTCGAGGTCCAGCCGCCGTAGAGGTCGATCGAGTTGGTGGCGTAGTCGCCGAAATTGGATTCGACACCGTTCTTGAGCCCGTTGCCCGATCCGAGCAGAATGACGAGCATGAAAATGCCCCACGCGACCGAAAAGCCCGTGAGGAACGTGCGCAGCTTGTTCCGGCGCACCGAAGTCCATATTTCCAGCAGCAGCTCCCTCATCGTTGTCCCAGCCCGGTTTCGGTGATGCTGCTGATGACGCCGTCGCGCAGGCGGATGATCTTGTCGGTCTGGTCGGCGATCGACTGTTCGTGCGTGACGCAGATGATCGTCATGCCCATATCGACGTTCACCCTGCGCAGCAGGTCCATCACCTCCTGCGAGGTCTTGCTGTCGAGGGCGCCCGTAGGCTCGTCGGCCAGGATGATCTGCGGCTTGTTGATGAGCGCCCGCGCGATGGCCACGCGCTGCTTCTGCCCGCCCGACATCTCGTTGGGCATGTGTTCGGCCCAGTCGCGCAGTCCCAGCATGTCGAGGTATTCGAGCGCCAGGGCGTTGCGTTTGCGCCGTGCGACGCCCTGGTAGTAGAGCGGCAGGGCGACGTTCTCGACGGCGTTCTTGTAGCTGATGAGGTTGAACGACTGGAAGATATATCCGATCATGTTGTTGCGGGCGGCGGCGGCCTGCGTCTCCGACAGTCCCTTGATGAGCCGTCCGGCGAGGTAGTAGCTGCCGCTGTCGTAGTCGTCCAGAATGCCGAGAATGTTCAGCAGGGTCGATTTGCCCGATCCCGAGGCGCCCATGATCGACACCAGCTCGCCCTTCTCCACCTCGAGGTCGATGCCCTTGAGCACGTGCAGCGGCGAGCCGTTGTTGTAGGTCTTGTTGATATTTTCCAGTTTGATCATCGTCTTTGCGCTGTTCGTCGTCCTGTTTTGCGGCGAATGTGACGATTTGTCACTCCGCCCGGAATCCCCGGCAACAAAGATAATGAATAAAAAATGAAAAACAATTATTTTTTATCGAAAATCAATAAGAAGCCGCCCCCCCCCGAACGGGTGTGGTTTCGGATTATAGTCGGGGCGGAATATCTCGTTGAAAAACAATCGCTTATTCGTTCCCGAGCAGCAGGCGGCGCAGTGTTTCGACGTCGGGGACGATCCGTAGCGGGCGGGCCGCCTCCAGCTCGCCCGGCGGTGCGTAACCCCATTCCACCGCAATGGCGGGGAGCCCCTCCTCGGCGGCTCCCTCGACGTCGTGGCGGCGGTCGCCGATCATCACCGCCTCGCCGGGGGCGATGCCGAGCGCGGAGAGGGCGTGGCGGATGACGTCGGCCTTGGTCTTCCGCCGGCCGTCGAACGTGCTGCCGCTGATGAGGCGGAAGTGGCGGTCGATGCCGAAATGCGCGGCGATCCGTTCGGCGAAAGGCTGGGGTTTCGACGTGGCGATGACGTTCACCCGTCCGGCGGCCGCCGTGGCGGCGAGCAGCTCCGGAATGCCGGGATAGAGTTCGTTCTCGAACATGCCCCGCGGGACGAAATATTCGCGCGAGACGGCCACCGCCCGGTCGGCCTCCTCCGGGCTCATGCCGTAGAACTCCATGAAGGAGTCGCGCAGCGGGGACCGAGGAACGGTTTGAGCGCGGCGAGGTCCTGCACGTCGATTCCGAAACGGCGCAGGGCGTACTGCACGGCGCGCGCGATGCCCGGCATCGAGTCGGTCAGCGTGCCGTCGAGGTCGAAAAAGAGGTATTTGCGCGAGGTCGGTTCCATGCGGCAAAGGTACGGATTTTTTCGTCGTTCGCGGATTGTTCCGAGACGGACTGCGGTAGGGGAGCTGCCTTTGCGGCTGCGGTCACTCGCCGAGCAGCTCCCGCAGCAGCGGGGGAATCTCCACCTCCCGGCAGTCGAGCGCGGCCAGCAGCGCACGCCCTTCCCCGGTCAGCGAGTAGTACATTTGCCGGCGGTCCGCACAGCCCGGTTCGCGCTTCACGAGTCCTTTGGATTCGACGGCGCGGAGCACTTTCGAGGTGTTCGAGGGGGTCAGTCCCAACCGTTCGCCCAGCTCCCCCGGGCAGAGCCGCCCGCTTCTGGAGAGGGTGCAGAGCGTCATGCCTTCGTTCAGGCACAGTCCGTAGCGGCGTTCGAAAGCCGCCTCGAAGCGGGCCACGGCGTGTTGCAGGTCGCGTATCTTGCAAAGTCGCTCCATCTTGGGTCGGGGTCAGTTGCGTTCGCGGACGGCCTGTCTGCCGCAGGCGGCCGCACACAGACCGCATTCGACGCACCGCCCGGGGTCGATCTCCGGAAGGGCGAACCCTTCCTGCGAGATGGCCCCTGCGGGACATGCCGCGACGAGCGGGCAGCGGTGGTTCTGCGGGCATAGCCCGGGGTCGATCGTAAACGCCATCGTTACTTGCCGAGCAGAATCCGGTCGATATTGGCTTTCAGCGTGGCTTTGGGCATGGCTCCGACGGCCATCTGCGGATCGCCCTCGAGCGGGATGAAGAGCAGCGTCGGAATCGAACGGATGCCGAATGCCGCGGCGAGGTCCTGGCTCTCCTCGGTATTGATCTTGTAGATGTAGATCCGGTCCCCGTATTCGGCCGCCAGGCTCCTCGAGCACCGGAGCGAGCGCCTTGCAGGGGCCGCACCACGTGGCGTAGAAGTCTATGAGCGCGGGCTTGTCGCCGAGGTATTTCCACGTTTCGGGATTGTTTTCGTAGTCGGCCACCTTCTTCAGGAAATCGGCCTTGTTCAGTGCGATCGTTTTCATATTCGTTTTCTGGTTTTTGTTGTCATTCGCTTTCGCTTCGCAGACGCCCGTGAGCGTCAGAAGGGCCAGTGCGGCCGCCATCAGTTTTTTCATGCGTTCTCGTCGTTGTTCGTAAGTGATAACGGGACAAAGGTAGAAATTATTTTCCGATAAAACAAATTTCCTGTGGAAAATATTTTCGGAAAGGGAAACGCGCGGAGGAGAAGGCGGGAAAAAGAGGCGGAATAAAGAGAGAACGGAGCGAGGGAATAGGGAGAATGGGGCGGACCGGGGGCCGGATCCGGACCGGGCGCCGTATGTGTGGGAGGCAGGGACAGCAGGCGGCAGGGACAGTGGCCGAGGGGATAAGGACCGGGCGGGGGCATCGTATGTACGGGCGGTTGGCGGGGGAGGGCAGCAGCCGGAGAGGCGCTGCGGCAGGGTGGAATGGTCCCCGGGGCGGGCGATGTGCCCGAACCGGGCCGGTAACGGGGGGCCGTGGTCTCGTTCGTGGAATCGGCTTTTGGAAAAACGGCTCCGCCCCGGCACGGGTTCGGCGGCCGGGGCGGGACGTGGTAACGGGATTCGGACCGGATGCCGGAATGCGCCGGCCCGGGCCGCACACGGGCGTGGGTCGCGCCCGTGCGGTTATTGCATGTAAGCCGTGACGTTGCCGCTGATCTGCTGCAACGAGATTTCGCACAGCTTGGTGTTGTACTGCGCCGTCAGGATACGCTCTTCGGCGTCGAGCAGGCTCTTCTGCGCCTCGCGCATCTCGATTCCCGAGAGGTCGCCCAGCAGATACCTGTCCATGGCGATCCGGTAGTTTTCGCGTGCCGCGACGAGGTTCTCCCGTTCGAGCTGGATCACTTCGAGGTTGTTGCGGTAGGCCTGCCAGAAGTTCGACAGGTCGGCCATGAGCGATTGTTCGAGCCGCAGACGCGTGAGCTGCGTGTTCTCGACGTTGAGGCGGGCGTTGCGCTGTTCGCGGCGGCGGTTGCCGTCGAAGATCGTGAAACCCACCTGCAATCCGGCGTTCAGTCCCAGTTGGCCGCGCATCCGCGTCGTGCCGCTGCCGTAGCGGTTGTGTGTGTAGCCGTAGCCGGCCGTGAGGTTCAGGTAGGGGTAATTGCGCGAGCGGATGCTCTGCAACTCCAGCTCGGAGATCGCGTTGTCGCGGTCGGCCATCAGCAGCTCGGCGTTCGCCGTGCGGGTCTCGGCCACGAGGACGTCCCATTGCAGGGCGTCGTCGATGGCGATGACCGTGTCGCGCACGAGGAACCTGCGGTCCAGCTCTTCGTTGGCGAGCAGCTCGTTGATCCGGATGCGCGAGGCCACGACGGCCTCCTGCTGCGACATGTACTGCGAGCTGTCGGCATTGAAGTCCACGCGGGCCTGCAACACGTCGAGCTGTGCCGAACTGCCCACGTGATACCACGCCTCGGCGATGCGGAGCCGTTCGCGCGAGAGCGCCATCGCGTAGCGGAAATTCTCGAGGCGCAGGGTCTGCTGCACGAAATTGTAGTATTCGGCCGTGAACGAGGCGATGAAATCCTCGATCGTGAGACGGGTCTGCAAGGCTCCTTTTTCTTTCAGTTCCTGCAACTTGCGGTAGTCGGCGCGGATGCGGAACCCGTCGAAGAGGGTCCAGTTGAGCGCCACCCCGGCGTCGAACGTTCCGTCGTAAACGCCTTTTTGCGGTCGTGACGTCGCCTTCGCGGGGCGTCGTGCGGATGCGGTTCACGTTGCTTCCGTAACCGGCCGAGAGGTCAATCGTGGGGAGCATCCCGGCGTTGGCCGCCGTGGCGTCGTTGTCCGTGATGCGCTCCTCGTTGCGGACGATGCGGATGTCGTAGTTGCGTTCGAGCCCCTTTTCGAGGCATTCGCGCAGCGAAAGCACCTCCCCGGCGGCCGGCGCGGCGGCCGGTACGGGGCGATCCGTCCGTCCGTCGGACCGCCTCTCGCGCCGGAGCCGGGTTTCCCGGAGCGCAGCGGGGCGGATGCCGCCTCCGGGCGCACGTCGTCCGCTGCGGGCCGTTCCGTTCCCGTTTCGTGCGTCGTCTCCGCGTGTCCGGGCTGCGGTTGTCGTTCCTGGGCGGCGGCCGCGATGCAGAGAAGGGCTGCCAGCAGCGTAATCAATCCCCGTTTCATATTCATAGTGCTTCGTTTTTCGTTCGTTTGCTCCGGTCGGTCGAGACATAGCTGTAGATCGCCGGCACGATGTAGAGGGTCAGCAGCGTCGAGACGAGCATGCCGCCCACCACGGCGATACCCATGGCGATACGGCCGTTGGCCCCCTCGCCCGTGGCCACGGTCAGCGGCAGCAGGCCGAGGATCGTCGAGGCGCTGGTCATCAGGATCGGGCGGAGGCGTTGCAGCGCCGCGTCGCGGATGGCCGCCATTTTCTCCTCGCCGGCCTCCTGCTTCTGGTTGGCGAATTCGACGATCAGGATGCCGTTCTTGGCCACCAGACCGATGAGCATGATGATTCCGATCTGGCTGAAGATGTTCATCGTCTGGTCCGTGCCCCACATGAAGACGAGCGCTCCGGCGATGGCCAGCGGCACGGTGAGCATGATGACCAGCGGGTCCTTGAAACTCTCGAACTGCGCGGCCAGGATGAGGTAGATCAGCAGGATGGCCAGCAGGAAGGCGAACATCAGGCTCGACGAGCTTTCGCGGAACTCCTTCGAGTCGCCGGCCAGCGCCGTGCGGAAGTCGTCGTGGAGCACCTCGGCGGCGATGCGGTCCATTTCGTCGAGTCCCTGCCCGATGGTCTTGCCCTTGGCCAGTCCGCTCGAAATCGTGGCCGAGAGGAACCGGTTGTAGTGGTAGAGCTGCGGCGGGGCGACCGTCTCGACGAGCGTGATGAGGTTGTCGAGCTGGATCATCTTGCCGTCGTCGCCGCGCACGTAGATCGACTTGAGGTCGGCGGGCTTGTTGCGCTGCTGGCGGTTGATCTCGGCCAGAATCTCGTACTGCTTGCCGTTCATGTAGAAGTAGCCCATGCGCTGGCCGCTCAGTCCGTACTGCAACGTCTCGCCGATGTCCTGCGCGCTGACGCCGAGCAGGTTGGCCTTGTCCCGGTTGATCGTCACGCGCGCCTCGGGCTTGCTGAACTTCAGGTCCACGTCGGCCATCTGGAAGACAGGGCTTTCGTAAACGCGTTTCATGAACTCGGGCAGCACCTCCTGCAGGCGTTCGATCGAGGTGGCCTGGAGCACGGACTGCACGGGCATGTTGCCGCGGCGTCCGCCGAAGGTCGATTGCTGCTGCACGAAGGCGCGTGCCTTGGTCTTCGCGCGCACGGCGGCCGACAGCTCCTCGGCGATCTCCATCTGGCTGCGGCTGCGTTCGGAAATGTCCTTCAGGGCGATGCGGATATTGCCCCTGCCGCTCGACACGCGGGCCGTCGTGGCCTCGGCTTCGGGGACGAGCGAATCGACCAGGCGGTTGATGTCCTCGGTGTAGTCGCGGACGTATTCGTAGGTCGCGCCCTCCGAGCCGCGGGTGTTGATCGTGATCTGCGAGCGGTCCTCGAGCGGGGCCATCTCCGTGGGGATCGTGCTCCAGAGCAGGCCGATCAGCACGACCATCGCGCCGACCAGCGGCAGGGCGATCCAGCGGCGGCGCAGGAAGGCCGCCAGCGAACGGCTGTAGAAATTGTTGAGGCCGACGAAGAACGGCTCGGTCTTGTTGTAGAACCAGCTCTTGCGCTCCTGCCGGACGAGGAGCTTGGTGGCGAGCATCGGGGTCACCGTGAGGGCCGCGAAAGTCGAAATGAGCACCGAGCCGGAGACCACGAGGCTGAACTCGCGGAACAGGCGGCCGGTCGTGCCCTCCATGAAGACGATCGGGAAGAAGACGGCGATGAGCGTCACGGAGGTGGAGAGCACGGCGAAGAAGATCTCCTTCGCGCCGTCGATGCCCGCCTCGAAGGGCGTCATGCCGCGTTCGATGCGGATGTAGATGTTCTCGGTCATCACGATCGCGTCGTCCACGACCAGACCCACCGAGAGCACCACGGCCAGCATCGAGAGGACGTTGATCGAGAAGCCCGCCAGGTACATGAGGAAGAACGTGCCGATGAGCGAGACGGGGATCACGATGCAGGGGATGAGCGTCACGCGCCAGTTCCGCAGGAAGAGGAAGATGATGATGATGACCAGCACGAAGGCTGCGTAAACGGTCTGCTTCACCTCGTCGATCGAGGCGCGGATGAAACGCGTGTTGTCGAATCCGTAGCCCGTCACCACGTCTTCGGGAAGGTCCTTGCGCATGGTTTCCATGCGGCGGTAAACCTCGTCGGCGATGTCGATGTGGTTGGCGCCCGGCTGGGGGATGACGACGATGCCGACCATCGGCACGCCGTTCATCTTCATGTAGCTGCGCGTGTCCTGCGGACCGAGTTCGGCGCGCCCGATGTCGCTCAGGCGGATGATGCGGCCCGCGTCGGCGCGGATCACCAGGTCGTTGAACTCCTGCGTGGTGTGCATCAGGCCCATCGTGCGGATCGTCAGCTCGGTGGTGTTGCCCTCGATGCTGCCCGACGGCAGTTCGACGTTCTCGCGGTCGAGCGCCTCCTTGACGTCCACGGGCGTGATGCCGTAGCCGGCCATCTTCGCCGGGTCGAGCCACAGGCGCATCGAGTAGCGTTTCTCGCCCCAGATCTCGACCGAGCTGACGTCGCTGATGGTCTGCAACTGCTCCTTGACGGTCAGGTCGGCGATTTCGCTCAGCTCGAGCAGCGAACGTTTGTCGCTCTGGATCGTGGCCATGAGGATCGGCGTGGCGTCGGCGTCGGCCTTCGCCACGGTCGGCGGGTCGCAGTCGCGCGGCAGGTAGCGCTGCGCGCGCGACACCTTGTCGCGCACGTCGTTGGCCGCGGTTTCGAGATCCACCGACAGCTCGAACTCGACGGTGATGCGGCTCTGCCCCTGCTGGCTGGTGCTCGACATGGAGCGGATGCCCGGAATGCCGTTGATGTTCTGCTCGAGCGGCTCGGTGATCTGGTTCTCGATCACGTCGGCGTTGGCGCCCGGGTAGGAGCATGTCACGGAGATGATCGGGTTGTCCACGCTCGGGTATTCGCGCACGCCGAGGTAGGTGTATCCGATGACGCCGAACAGCAGGATGATGATGGTCAGCACCGTGGCCATGACGGGCCGCCGGATGCTCAATTCGGAGATGTTCATGCGGCGGCGGGTTTATTCTACGGTGTCGAGTTTCACGGGCAGGTCGGTGCGCAGTTGCAGCGTGCCGGAGGTGATGATCGTGTCGCCGACATTGAGGCCCGCGATGATCTGGATCGAGGAGTCGGTGCGCAGCCCCGTGCGGACGGTCACGGCCCGCGCCTTGCCTCCCCTTTGTAAAGGTAAACCTTGTCCACGCCCATTTCGGGGACGATCGCCTCGGTCGGGATGGCGATGGCGTCCGGAATGTCGTGCATCCGGATTTTGACGTCGGCGAAGCGTCCCGGGAGGAGCTGTTTGCCCTGCCGGTTGGGGAAGAGCGCGCGCACGGCGAAAGTGCGGGTCTCGATGTCCACTTTCGACTCGGTGGCGTAAACCTCGGCGCGGAACTGCTCGTCGCGCCCCTCGACGGTGAACGTGAGACGCGTGCCGGGCTTGATCTGGTTGGCGTACCGTTCGGGGACGAAGAAGTCGATCTTCAGCGGCGAGATTTTCGTGAGCTTGGCCACCACGACGTCGGGCGAGGCGTAGGCGCCTTCGCTGACGTTGCGCAGGCCGATCACCCCGTCGAAGGGGGCGTGCAGCTCCGTGAGGGCGATGTTCGACTTCACGATGTCGATGTCGGCGTAGAGCATCGCCAGTTCGGTGCGGGCCTGTTCGTAGGCCTCCTGGCTCACGGCGTCCTTTTCGAGCAGGGCGCTCTGGCGATAGACGCGGTCTTCGGCCAGCTTTGCGCTGCGCCTCGTAGCGTGAGAGCTGCGCCTGCAGGGGCCTGTCGTTCACCTTGGCCAGCAACTCGCCCTTGCGCACGGCGGTTCCCTCCCGGAAATTGATCTCCACGATCTTGCCCGAGGTCTCGAACGAGAGGTCCACCTCCTCGTCGGGAAGCAGGTTGCCGATGGTGGTGATGCCGTCGGTGAGCGTCTGCGGGCGGATGACCATTCCGTTCACGTTCAGGACGTTCTTCTGTCGCGGCGCGGGGAGCGCCTCCGGTCCCGCTTCCGCGTCGGGGCTGTCATGACGGAAATTGTAATATCCCAGCGCAGCGCAGAATACGGCGAGAATCGCGGCGGTCGTAATCCATCTCTTCTTTTTGTTCATTGTGCGAAAGTGCGGTTTAGGTTCGGAAATCGTATGCAAATATACGACAAAATGCAGCTTTCGTCGCAAAAATTCACCTTTTGCGGAACAAAAAATATATAAATGTCGCAAAAAGCCGGCCAAAGTGTGTCCGGAGTGGCGGAAAAATGTACCGGGGATGCGTTTTCCGGGTTTCGCCGCTCCCCGGAAACGTCCGGCGGGCGTTTCCGGGAGCGCCTCCGGCCTCCGGCGGGCCGGACAACGCGCCCCGCCGGGCAGCCGGTTGTGGAATATCTCCCCGGCGGGTGTGGAACGTTTCCACGTTTTTTTTGCGTATCTTTGTCCCGTCGTTCCGTTAGGGGGTTGGAAATGACCGTTTTGCGTTTGCGGCGGCCGGATTGGTCCGCGGTTTGTCCCTTTCGCGACGATAAGCCCGCGTGCGGCCGTGCCCGTACTGCGGCGAAAACAGACAAAAAAGTAAGATGAATTTCGAAAGAATGAAACCCGATCTGAAGAATCTGGATCTGGACAAACTGAAGAGGGGAGTGGCGGAACGGATTCCGCATGTGTCGGTCGAGATGAACCGCAAACGGTGGATCGTGCTGGTCTGCGCGCTGCTGGCGGCCGGCGGCGGTGTCTGGTGGTGGCTGCGGCCGCGTCCCGTGCCGGAGGTGCTGCCGGTCGTGGCGGCCGAACCGGTGGAGGTCGAGGACGTGAGCGTCTATGGCGAGTACGTGGGGCGCATCCGCGCGCAGCAGTTCGTCGAGATCCGCGCCCGCGTCGAGGGTTATCTCGAGCGGATGCTCTTCACCGAAGGCACGTATATCAAGAAGGGGCAGACGCTCTTCGTCATCGACCCCAAACTCTATCGGGCGCGCGTGAACAAGGCCAAGGCGCAGCTCAACAAGGCCAAGGCGCAGGCGCTCAAGGCGCAGCGCGACCTGAGCGCATCCGGCCGCTCTACGAGCAGAACGCCGCCAGCCAGCTCGACCTGGACAACGCCATCGCCTCCTACGAGAGCGCCGCGGCCGACGTGGTGGTGTGCGAGGCCGACCTCACGCAGGCCGAGATGACGCTGGGTTACACCACCGTGCAGTCGCCCGTCTCGGGGTACATTTCCGAGCGCAACGTGGACATCGGCACGCTGGTCGGTCCGAGCGGCAAGTCGCTGCTGGCGACCGTCGTGAAGAGCGATACGGTGCGCGTCGATTTCAGCATGACGGCGCTGGACTACCTGCGCTCGAAAGCGCGCAACGTCAATCTGGGACAGAAGGACACCACCCGCAAGTGGAATCCCTATATCACCGTGACGCTGGCCGACGGTTCGCAGTATCCCTACCGGGGACTGGTCGATTTCGCCGATCCGCAGGTCGATCCCCAGACGGGAACCTTCTCCGTGCGGGCCGAGATGGCCAACCCGGACCACATCCTGCTGCCGGGGCAGTTCACGAAGGTGAAGCTGCTGCTCGACGTCAGGGAGGACGCCGTGGTCGTGCCGACGAAGGCGCTGGTGATCGAGAAGGGCGGGGCCTATATCTATGTCGTGCGGCCCGACAGCGTCGTGGAGAAGCGGTTCGTGGAGACCGGACCGGAAATTCCCGACAACAAGATGGTCGTCGAGCGCGGCCTTTCGCCCGAGGAGCGGATCGTCGTCGAGGGTATCACAAGCTCCAGCACGGCATGAAGGTCGAACCGGTGGCGCCGATCCGCCGGGAGGATAACGCAACCGGGGAGGAATAGGCCATGAAGAGCGACTTTTTCATCGACAGGCCCGTCTTCTCGACCGTCCTGTCCATCGTGATCGTGATCGTGGGGGCGATCGGCCTGGCGTTGCTTCCCGTCGATCAGTACCCGCAGATCGTGCCTCCGGTGGTGAAGGTTTCGGCCTGTATCCGGGCGCCGACGCGCAGACCGTGACGCAGGCCGTGGCCACGCCCATCGAGCAGGAGCTCAACGGCACGCCGGGCATGATCTACATGGAGTCGTCGAGTTCCAACTCGGGCGGCTTCACCGTGACGGTGACCTTCGACATCTCGACGAACCCCGATCTGGCGGCCGTCGATATTCAGAACCGCATCAAGGGAGGCCGAGGCGCGCCTGCCGGCCGAAGTCGTGCAGAACGGCATCTCGGTCGAGAAGCAGGCGTCGAGCAAGCTGCTGACCATCACGCTGCTGTCGTCGGATCCGAAGTTCGACGAAATCTACCTCTCGAACTACGCCACGCTCAACGTGCTGGACATGTTGCGCCGTATTCCGGGCGTGGGGCGCGTCTCGAACGTCGGCAGCCGCTACTACGCCATGCAGATATGGGTCGAGCCGGACAAGCTGGCCGACCTGGGACTGACGGTCAAGGACCTGCAGAACGCCCTGAAGGACCAGAACCGCGAATCGGCGGCCGGCGTGCTGGGACAGGCTCCGATGGAGGGCGTGGACGTGACGATTCCCATCACGGCGCAGGGGCGTCTGTCGTCGGTGAGCCAGTTCGAGGACATCGTCGTCAGGGCCAATCCCGACGGGTCGATCATCCGTCTGCGCGACGTGGCCAACATTTCGCTCGAGGCGCAGTCCTACAACACCGAGAGCGGCGGCATCAACGGCGGCAACGCCGCCGTGCTGGATATCTACATGCTGCCCGGGGCCAATGCCGTCGAGGTGGCCGGTGCGGTCCGTGCCACGATGGACGAGATCAGCCGCAACTTTCCGGAGGGCATCACCTACAACGTGCCCTTCGACATGACGACCTATATTTCCGAATCGATCCACCACGTTTACCGCACGCTCTTCGAAGCGCTGGTGCTGGTGATCCTCGTGGTCTTCCTCTCGTTGCAGAGCTGGCGCGCGACGCTCATCCCGATCGTCGCCGTGCCCATTTCGCTCGTCGGTACGTTCGGCGTGATGCTCGTCTTCGGCTTCTCGCTCAACCTGCTGACGCTGCTGGGTCTGATCCTTGCCATCGGCATCGTGGTGGACGACGCCATCGTCGTGGTGGAGAACGTGGACCGTATCATGCACGAGGAGCACCTGTCGCCCTACGAGGCGACGAAGAAGGCGATGCGCAGCCTGGGCGGGGCGCTGATCGCCATGTCCTTGGTGCTCTGCGCCGTGTTCGTGCCCGTGAGTTTCCTCTCGGGCATTACGGGGCAGCTCTACCGGCAGTTCACCATCACGATCGCCGTGTCGGTGATCATCTCCACTGTTGTCGCGCTGACGCTCAGTCCGGTGATGTGTTCGCTGTTCCTGCGGCCCGAGAACGCCGGAAAGAAAAACCGCGTTTTCCGTTATATCAACCTCTTCCTGGCCCGCGGCAATCTCCTCTACGGCCGGACGATCGTGCGGGCTCTGGGCCGTTCGCGGCGGATGCTGACCGCCTTCGGCATCGTGCTGGTGGGCATCTGGGCGATGAACCGGCTGGTTCCCCAGAGCTTTCATGCCGCAGGAGGATCAGGGATACTTCACCGTGGAGCTGGAGCTGCCCGAGGGCGCCACGATCGAGCGGACGCGCGAGGTCACGGACCGCGCCGTGCGCTTCCTGAAGAAGGACCCCGACGTCGAGTACGTGCTCAACGTGACGGGGTCGAGCCCCCGTGTGGGGACGAACCAGGCGCGCAGTCAGCTCACCGTCATCCTCAAGCCGTGGGACGAGCGCGAGACGGAGGATATCGGCGAGGTGATGCGGCGCGTGCGCGACGAGCTGTCGCGCTATCCCGAGAGCAGGGTTTACCTCTCGACGCCGCCGGTGATTCCCGGACTGGGGCAGTCGGGCGGTTTCGAGATGGTGCTCGAGGCGCGCGGCAACACGACCTACGGCGAGCTGCAACAGGCGGTCGATACGCTGATGTACTACGCCGGGCGGACGCCCGAGCGACGGGGCTGTCGTCGTCGATGCAGGGCGACATTCCGCAGCTCTACTTCGACGTGGACCGCGACAAGGCGCAGTTGCTGGGCGTCTCGATGTCGGACGTCTTCTCGACGATGAAGGCCTTCACGGGGTCGATCTACGTCAATGACTTCAACCTGTTCAACCGCATCTACCGCGTCTATATTCAGGCCGAAGCGCCCTACCGGGCCAGCCGCGACAACCTGAACCTGTTCTTCGTGCGCGGCGCCGACGGGGCGATGATCCCCGTCACGGCCCTCGGCACGACCGACTACACGACGGGACCCGGAACCATCAAGCGGTTCAACATGTTCACCTCGGCGACCATCTCCGGCGAGGCGGCCCACGGTTACAGCTCGGGGCAGGCGATGGATGCGCTGGAGCGGATCGTCGCCGAGCATCTTCCGGCGGATATAGGCGTCGAATGGAGCGGCCTTTCCTATCAGGAGAAGCGGGTGAGCGGGCAAACGGGCGTCGTGCTGGCGCTGGCCTTCCTGTTCGTCTTCCTCTTCCTCGCGGCGCAGTACGAGAGCTGGTCGGTTCCCGTGGCCGTGATCCTGTCGCTGCCGGTGGCCGGCATCGGGGCCTATCTGGGCATCTGGATATGCGGACTGGAGAACAACATCTATTTCCAGATCGGACTGGTGATGCTCGTGGGGCTGGTGGCCAAGAACGCCATCCTGATCGTGGAGTTCGCCAAGGAGGAGGTCGAGAAGGGACGCGACATCGTCGAGGCGGCCGTCACGGCGGCGCACCTGCGCTTCCGCCCGATCGTCATGACCTCGCTGGCCTTCATTCTGGGCCTGCTGCCGCTGGTCTTCGCGTCGGGGCCGGGTTCGGCGAGCCGCCAGGGCATCGGAACCGGCGTGTTCTTCGGCATGCTCGTGGCCATCTCCGCCGGCATCGTCTTCGTGCCCTTCTTCTTCGTCTGGATTTACCGTCTTAAAGCCAAACTGAAACGATGAAACGAATCCCGATATACCTTGCCGCCCTTGCGGCGGCCTTCCTTTGCGGCTGTTCGGCGGTCAGGCACTGCAAGTCGCCCGAACTGAACCTGCCGGAGACCCTCTCCCCGGACCAGACCGATTCGACGACCGTCGCCGACGTCGCGTGGTGGCGGTTCTACGGCGATGCGGCGTTGTGCGACCTGATCGAACGGACGCTCGCCGCCAACAAGGACATGCTGGCGGCCGCCGCGCGTCGTGCGAGCGGATGCGGCAGCTCTACCGGATCGACAAGGCCAGCCGGCTGCCCGTTTTCTCCGCTTCGGTCTATGCCAACCGCGAGACGAACGATTATTACGAGAAGCCGTTCAGCAACGACCCCGAAATGGGAGCCAAGGCCTCCGTGAGCTGGGAGCTGGACCTGTGGGGCAACCTGCGCTGGGCCAAACGCCGGGGCGGGGCCGAATACCTCGCGTCGGTGGAGGATTGGCGCGCGATGCGCATGACGCTCGTGGCGGAGGTCGCCACGGCCTATTTCGAACTGATGGCGCTCGACAACGAACTGGCGATCGTGCGGCGGACGCTCGAGACGCGGCGCGAGGACGTGCATCAGGCCAAACTGCGGTTCGAAGGGGGCCTCACGGCCGAGACGGTCTATCAGCAGGCGCAGGTGGAGTACGCCACCACGGCGGCGCGCATCCCCGATCTCGAACGGCGGATCCGGATGATGGAGAACAGCATCTCGCTGCTCGCGGGCGGCTATCCCGGAGGGGAGGTGCGGCGGGCGGGCTGGCGCTGAACATCACCATGCCCGACAGCCTGCCCGTCGGGTTGCCTTCGGGGCTGTTGCAGCGGCGTCCCGACGTGCGTTCTTCGGAGCAGCAGCTCCGGGCCGCGATGGCCGAGGCGGGCATGGCCTATGCCGACCGTTTCCCGCGGCTGACCTTCACGCTGACGGGCGGCGTGGAGAACAGCGAGCTGACGGGCTTTTTCCGTTCGCCCTTCTCTTATGTGGCGGGGGCGATCGCAGCCCCGGTCTTCGGGTTCGGCCGTAGGCAGGCCAAGTACCGTGCCGCGCTGGCGGCCTACGACGAGGCGCGTCTGGCCTACGAGAAGAAGGTGCTGGAGGTTTTCAAGGAGACCGACGACGCCATCGTGACCTACCGGAACGTCCGGCGGACGGCCGAGCTGAACGTCACGCTCCGCGATGCCGCCAGCAAATACGTCAAACTGGCGAATATCCAGTACCGCGGCGGCAATATCAACTACATCGACGTGCTGGACGCCCAGCGGCGTTACCTCGATGCGCAGATCGGGCTGAGCAATGCCGTCCGCGACGAGCACCTGGCCCTCGTGCAGCTTTACAAGGCGCTGGGCGGCGGCTGGACGATGCCCGACGGCGGGCGGAAGTGAGCGCGGGCGTGCGCCGGCGAATTTTCCGCCGCGGATCTGCGGGTCCGTGGCGGATTTTTCGTATTTTAGCGTCGTCAATTCCAACTGAAACGTTATGAACATCCGCTTTTTCAGCCTGCTCGCGTTGGCGGGGTGCACGGTATTCGGCGTCTCCTGCGCCGGGTCCGAACGCCGGAACGGAGCGGCAACCCCATTTTCGAGGGATGGTATGCCGATCCCGAAGCCGTCGTTTACGGACGAACCTGCTGGGTCTATCCCACGAGCAGCCTTCCCTACGACGAGCAGCTCTCCTTCGACTGCTTCTCCTCCGACGACCTGGTGCACTGGACGAAGCACACCGGCATCCTGAAGCAGGCCGACGTGGCGTGGGCGCGGCGGGCCATGTGGGCGCCGGCCGCCGTCCGCAAGGACGGCCGCTACTACTTCTTCTTCGCGGCCAACGACGTGCACGAAGGCGAGGTCGGCGGTATCGGCGTGGCGGTGAGCGACCGTCCCGAGGGACCCCTACCGCGATCTGCTCGGCAAGCCGCTGATCGGCGAGATCGTGAACGGCGCGCAGCCCATCGACCAGTTCGTTTACGAACACGGGGGCGAATACTACATGTATTACGGCGGCTGGGGCCACTGCAACGTGGTGCGGCTGAAGGAGGACTTCACGGGAATCCGTCCTTTCGACGACGGGGTGCTCTACAAGGAGATCACCCCCGAACGCTATACCGAGGGGCCGTTCCTGTTCGAACGCAAGGGAAAATACTATTTCATGTGGTCCGAGGGAGCCTGGACGGGCCCCGACTATTCGGTGGCCTACGCCGTGTCGGATTCGCCGCTCGGGCCGTTCGAACGCATCGGAACGATCATGCGGCAGGACCCCGCCGTGGCTACGGGAGCCGGACATCACTCCGTGATCCGCATCCCGGGCACGGACGACTACTATATCGTCTATCACCGTCATCCGCTGGGCGACGGCGAGGGGGCTCACCGGCAGGTGTGCATCGAACGGATGACGTTCGACGCCGAGGGCCGGATCTCTCCGGTCCGGCTGACATTCGAAGGAGTGGAGGCCCGCGATTTGTCCCGCAATCTGTAGAGAAGCCCGGCCGGAGGCCGGAACTGCCGGTACAAGAGGCAGTCCGACGAGTTCGGCCTTACGTGTTCACCCCTGTCGGAGCAATCTCCGACAGGGGTGATTTTTGCTTGCGGAGGAGACTTTGTCGGGCATCCCCTTTTTTCGTCGTGCTTTTCGTCGCATGTCCCTTTTTTCGGGTTCCCTCCCGGTTCCTTCGTCCGGCTTCGGGGCCTTTCCGGTTTTTCTGCGCTTGGTTTTCGAGTTCCCTCCCGGTTCCTGTGTCCGGTTTTCGGGCTTCTTTCCGGTTTTCTGCGTCCGGCTTTTGGCTTTTTCCCGGTTTTCGGTTTTTCCGTTTTTTTGCTCCGGCCCTTTCCGGAATGTGAATCCTGTCCGCCGCGGGACGGGTTTCCATTCCTTCTTCTTCGGGCACTCCCTAAATGCAAGAAAGAGAGCCTTTTGGACTCTCTTTCTCCTGTGACGCCGACAGGACTCAAACCTGTAACCTTCTGATCCGTAGTCAGATGCTCTATTCAATTAAGCTACGGCGCCGAACTGCGAGTGCAAATATACGGCGGAAATCCGAAACTCGCAAATAATTTCGGGAAAAAATTGCCGAATTTCTGTCTCCGTGGTGCAATGCGTTGATTGCTATTGCATTGCGGTGCGGAGGTTCTCGACGACCGATTTGAGCGATACCTCGCCTCCGTCGGCATTCTTGGCCGCGATGTCGATGTAGGGATGGCCGGCGCTCACGCGGAGCTTGCGTTCGGTGGCCTCGCGCAACTCGGTCAGTTCGCGGCGCTGCTGCCACTCGGCGGGGAAGAGCGCGATCTGCTCCATCACCTCCTCGGGCGAAAGGAAGGCGTAGGCGTTGTTCAGGAACGTGGTCACGCCGTAGATATTGTCGCGGTTCATCTCCACGGCGTCGGACATCAGCTTGGAGTACTCCTTGCGCAGGCTGTCGCGCTGCACGTCGTTGCCGGTCTTGGCGAACTCCTCTTCCAGGGCGGCGATCTTTTCGTCGAACGCCCGCTGGATGTCGTTCGACGGCGTGCCCAGTACGGCGATGTC
>VOFF01000566.1_pt1 | contig 58860 bp, 72 predicted proteins | sample 5384061 | NCBI WGS metagenome assembly VOFF01 (sample SAMN12384725, study PRJNA508395) | human gut metagenome | isolation source: healthy gut E | host: Homo sapiens | reverse complement strand
CTTATATAGCACAAGTTTATCTTCTGTCACTTTCCTGACCAATAAAATGGAATCATTCAACACAGACCTCCTGGTTCACCGGTTGCACCAGCCTCACTACCGTCACTGTACCAGAAGGAGTAAAAGAATCACATCATATGGTTCCTACAAGTGTACGTCACTAACTTCCATCCAACTCCCAGAGACATTGGAAGAAACCAAAATGGTGCTTTCAACCAGTGCGAAAACCTCACCTGTTACCCCCAATGCCGTGGTACCCACCGGCCGTGGAATATGAAACCTTCCACCTGAACACCTACCTGAACGCCACGCTCTACGTCCCCAAAGGCTGCAAACAACGGTATCAGGATGCCGAGAACTGAACAGCTTCTCCCAAATCATAGAAACAGACTACGTGCCGCAAGCCGCCACATGCGCCTTGACGGTCAAAGCGTCAGGCAAACGGAAGCGTTTCGTACTCGAACGGGGAAAACGTGAACAACGGAAGCCGGACGTGGAGCGTGCCGACAAACCCACCGTAAGGCTTTCCGTATCACCGGACTCCGGCTACGAGGCTTACGTGAAGACCATCCGCTGACGGCAGCGAAAACCACGGAAAAAGGCTTCTTTATAATCTCACCGTGGAAATCAAAAGAGAAGCGATGTCACCGTGGAAGTCACGTTCAAGAAGATTACCGTCGCCCTCACCATACAACAGGCCGAAAGCGGCTGTGTGGAAATGGAAGTCGAATACGGCCAAGCATGTACCGTCCGTATCCGGCCCGAAGGATGGCGCATCCATTCCGTCACTTTCGACGGCACGGATTACACAAGCGTATTGGACGAAGACAACCGCTTCACCACGCCCACGCTCTATGAAGACGCCTCGCTCAACGTGGCCTTTGAACAAGACGGAAACGGCATATCTTCCCTTTCCTCCTCGCCCGTAAAAAGTCTACGCACAAAACGGGCGGCTCGTCGTGGAACAGGTCGGAACGGGCAGCGAGATTTGCATCTATGATTCTGCCGGACGTACCGTCAAAACACTGGACGCACAAGGCGGACGCACGGAAACCTCCCTCCCACGGGACAGGTCTATATCGTGAAGACTGTCCGGTAAGACCGTAAAAAAATCGCCCTATAAACACATCTCCCTCTCCGCATAAAGAGAATGTTCCATCGTCCCACCCTGCATAACCATGCAAGGTGGGACATTTATTTTTAACGAAAACGTCATGTTTTCATCCAAAACGCGTACCTTTGCCACGAAATGAGTCCCCATGCGGTACTCTATCACCACATTAACCACATTTCAATATACATATTAAATCAGACAAACACATGATACCTTTGACATTACGCAGAATTTTTACAAGGAACAGCCTTTTTCCGCCTATACTTTTATATATAAGCGCCTCATCGGGATACGCCCAAAACCCCAAAGACTTCCGCCCGATGGAGGACGTGAACCACGTCACGGACCTCACACTCGACAGCTTGGAAAAAGCCAACACGGCACGCCCCGTGCCCGGTTCGTCGCGAAAGGGCAACCACCCCGTGCTCTTCCTCGTGGGCAACTCCACGATGCGCACCGGCACGAAAGGCAACGGCGACAACGGCCAATGGGGCTGGGGGTATTTCGCCCACGAATATTTCGACGCGGACAAGCTGACCGTGGAAAACCATGCCTTGGGCGGCACTGAGCAGCCGCACGTTCTACCGCAAGCTTTGGCCGGACGTGAAGAAAGGTATCCGCAAGGGAGACTACGTCATCATCGAACTGGGGCACAATGACAATGGTCCTTTCGACAGCGGCCGCGCACGGCTTCCATCCGCGGCATCAGCCCCACGGACTCGCTCTGTGTGACCATCAAGGAGACGGGTGAGGAGGAAACCGTCTACAGCTACGGCGAATACCTGCGCCGTTTCGTCCGTGAATGCAAAGCTTTGGGCGCACACCCCATCCTGCTCTCGCTCACGCCCCGCAACGCATGGGACACACGAAACGCCCCCAGGCATCGCACGCGTGGACGGAACCTTCGGGCTTTGGGCGCGGCAAGTGGCCGAAGAGCAAGGCATACCCTTCGTAGACCTGAACGAAATATCGGCCTCGAAATACGACCGGTTCTCGGCATGGAAGGTGGATTACCACTTCTATCGGGACCGCATCCACACCAGTGCGTTCGGCGCACGCCTGAACGCCCGTTCGGCCGCCGAAGGACTGGCCGCTTCCACGCACCCCGCGCTGAAAGCCTTGCAGGCTTGCCTGACGAACCTCGAACCGCCCGCCGCGCAAGTGAAACGCGAGAAAGGCAAACCCGTGGTCTTCATCACGGGAGATTCCACCGTAAAGAACGAGGACAAAGACCCGGATGGCATGTGGGGTTGGGGCAGTCAGGCGGGAACCATCTTCGACACGGACAAAATCACCGTGGCGAACGAAGCCAAAGCCGGACGGAGCACACGCACTTATCTGGAAGAAAACCGCTGGGAACGTGTCTACAACGCCCTTCAACCGGGCGACTTCGTGTTGATACAGTTCGGCCATAACGACATCGGTGACATCGACCGGGGGCAAGGCTCGCGGTGTCATTGCCTGCGCGCAGGATACCAGTCATGTTTACAGGGTCAACAAAGGAGATAAAATTTACAACGAAGTCATTTACTCCTTCGGATGGTACCTGAAAAAATTCATCGACGACGTGCGCGAAAAAAGGTGCCACGCCTATTCTGGTGTCCTCACGCCCCGCAACGAATGGCCCGGCGGAAAGATAGAACGCCGCAACGACAGTTACGGCAAATGGTATCGGGAGGTAGTGGCCCAAACCGCCGTAGAGTTCGTGGACTTGCACAACATCTCGGCCGATGCCCTCGACCGGATAGGCCAAGAAGGCGCCAAAGCTTATTATAACCGCGACCACACGCACACCTCGCTCAAGGGTGCGCAACTCAACGCGCAAGGCATAGCCGAAGGTCTGCGTGCCACAGACAGCCCGCTGGCCCGGTACTTGAAATAAACACACGCCCAAAGTAAGGTCGGACAATCGGATTTGTCCGACCTTTTTCATGACTTCCTACGAGAAAAACAGGAAAAAACGCCTCCGGATAGCGCGACAAAATGAATAAATATACGGTATATACGGGTTTATGCACTCCAAAACCGTATATTTAACATTTAATCTCAAGCAAATGATTTTTCAATCTCTTGAAAGCGAAAAAAGTTTCTCCGCACAAAAAACGGACAAAGCTCGTGAAAAACGTTTTTCGGACGGCTAAAAGACGGGAACGGAAGGCCAGAAAACGGCTTTTCTGAATTATCTGGTGAAAATCCGGTTCCGAAACCGTCCGGCAAATGGATACAAGAACCTTGCTTTTTTTCCTGACAGCCACCCCATATTCCATGCACGGCATGAAGCGGAAACGTGCATTTTGACACCTTACTTCCATTTCCGGATAACACTTTGCCCAAAAGCCGACGCGCGAGAATCGCGTATTTCCCATCGACGGGACAACCGGATGCATATACGCCGGTCTCATGAAACATTAAGTCAGGGGTTGTCCGGCATTTTTCACATTTCTTCTGCATGCCCTATAAAAATTAACGCGTGCGCACAATAAAGAGGTGGCGGACACGTTTTCTTAAAGTATATTTAGCAAAAAAAGACATGATAGAATACGTGAAGGGCCAGATTGCCGAACTCACTCCGGCCATCGCCGTCATAGATTGCCACGGCGTGGGATACGGTCTCAACATCTCTTTTGAACACATTTTCAGCCCTGCAAGGCAAGCAGGAAGCCAAACTATACGTTTACGAAGCCATCCGCGAAGACGCCTACGTGCTTTACGGTTTTTCCACCCGCCAGGAACGTGCCCTCTTCCTGCTGCTCATCAGCGTGTCGGGCATCGGGGGCAACACGGCACGCATGATTCTCTCCGCCCTCACACCGGCAGAATTGGTCAACGTCATCAGTTCCGGCAACGACAAGCTGCTCAAGACCGTGAAAGGCATCGGGCTGAAAACCGCCCAACGCATCATCGTGGACCTGAAAGACAAAATCGCATCGATGGAAATCGAAGGGACGGCAGCCCCCGGCACTTCCGCGACCGCGGCAACCGGACATTCGAAATACTGGAAGAAGCCGTAGCCGCCCTTACCATGCTGGGCTTCCCGCCCGCCCCCCGCAAAAGGTCGCATTGGCCATCCTGAAAGAAGAACCGGAGGCCGCCGTGGAGCGTGTCATCAAACTTGCCCTCAAAAGATTATAGGAAGCCGAAAGCTTCATAGCCCAACGGAACAGCATGAGAAGAAACTTGAAAATCGCGATTAAGCGAGCGCAGACCGAGCTTGCTCGAAGAATGCCGAGCGTGAGCGATTTACGCAAAAAGTGGCTCTACCTCATCTTTCTGGCCATCAGTGCCAACGCACTGGCGGACATGGGAGGTGCCGCTTTCTTGCATATACCCTGGAACGAGATCCCGGCTCCGGCCGAACCGGACACCATCCGGCCACGTTTCAGCGTGAAGCGGACGGCGCCCCGCGACGAAGACGATCTGAAAAAACGAAGCTTGGACCTGAAAGACCCGGACAATCTGAAAACGGATACCGTTTACGACCCGGCGACAGGCAATTACACCATCGGTACCAAAGTGGGCGACAGTTACCTGAACGCCCCTTTGCTGATGTCGCCGGAAGAATATCAGGAATGGAGCCTGCAAAAGTCCTTGCAGAACTACTACCGGCAAAAGAACAGCGAAGCTTTCGAGAATGAAGGCAAAAACAAATTCGACTTCACGGACATGCAGTTCGACCTGGGACCGGCCGAGAAAATATTCGGTCCCGGTGGCGTGCGTATCAAAACCCAGGGTTCCGCCGAACTGAAAATCGGGGGTAACCTGAAGAAGACGGACAACCCGAGCCTCTCGGAAAACCGCCGGAAGACCTTCGGATTCGATTTCGAAGAGAAAATCAACATGAGCATGAACGGCAGCGTAGGCGACAAAATCAACATGAACCTGAACTACAACACCGACGCCACGTTCGACTTCGACGCGCAAAGCATGAAACTGCGCTACGAAGGCAAGGAAGACGAAATCATCAAGTTGATAGAAGGGGGTAACGTGTCGCTTCCCACCAATTCCTCGCTCATCAAAGGCGCTTCCTCGCTGTTCGGCCTGCGGGCTGACCTGCAATTCGGCAAACTGAAACTGCAAACGGTCGTTTCCCAAAAGAAATCGGCCTCGAAAAGCGTGTCGTCCAAGGGAGGCACACAAACGCACAATTACGAATTCTCGGCTACCGAATACGAAGAAAACCGACATTTCTTTCTCGCCCACTTCTTCCGCGAACATTATGACCAGAACATGAGCAAGCTGCCCACCGTCATGTCCGGCGTCACCATCAAGCGTATCGAGCTTTGGGTGACGAACAAGTCGGGAAGTTATGAAAGCAACCGCAATATCGTGGCCTTCACCGACCTGGGCGAACATGACCATATTTCCAACCCGATCTGGAGCAAAGGCAGCGTGCAAGTGGCTGCCAATGCCGCCAACACCCTCTATTCGACCATGACCACACAGCATGCCGCCGCACGCGACATCAGTCAGACGTCGAGCGACCTGGACGCCATCGCGGGCTTTGAAGGCAGCGTGGACTACGAGAAGCTGCAAAGCGCACGCCTGTTGTCTTCTTCGGAATACACCGTAAACAATTCATTGGGCTACGTGTCGCTCAACTTTACCCTGCAACCGGACGAAGTCCTGGCCGTAGCCTTCGAATACACCTACAACGGCACAACCTACCAAGTGGGCGAGTTCTCGGCCGACCTGACCGACAATACCCAAGCCTTGTTCGTCAAGGCCCTGAAAAACACATCGAACACACCACAGATGGGCAACTGGGACTTGATGATGAAAAACGTGTATAGCCTGGGAGCTACCACCACGCAAAAGGACAAATTCAAGCTGGACATCCAATACCAAAGCGACTCTGCCGGGGTGTACGTGTCCTACATTCCCGAAGCCAAATACAAAAACCAAGCTCCTGCGGGTAATGAACTTAGACCGTCTGGATGCCAACAACCGTCCGAATCCGAACGACGGACAGTTCGACTATGTGGAAGGATACACCATCAATAAAGGACGCATCTACTTCCCCGTGACCGAACCTTTCGGAAGCCACCTGCGCCAATACCTGAATGATGAAGTCTTGGCCGAGAAATATTGTTTCGACGCACTGTACGACTCCACCAAGACCATGGCCAAACAGATAGCGGAAAAGAACAAATTCCTGCTCTCCGGAGAGTACAAGGGAAACAACGGTGCCGAAATCAGCCTCGGCGCCATGAACGTGCCGCAAGGCTCCGTGACCGTGACGGCGGGAGGCGTGACGCTGACGGAAAACACGGACTATACGGTGGACTACTCGATGGGCGTGGTGACCATCATCAACCAAAGCATCATCGATGCCGGCACGAACGTGAGCGTGGACTTCGAAAGCAACGACAACTACGGCATGCAGCGCAAAACGCTCGTAGGATTCAACCTGCAATACGACGTGAGCAAGGACTTCACCGTTCGGCGGAACGTTCATGTTCCTGAACGAACAGCCGCTCACCACAAAAGTAAACATGGGAGAAGAACCTTTGAAAAACACCCTGTGGGGGCTTCAACCTCTCGTGGAAGAAAGAAAGCCAATGGCTGACCAACCTGATAGACAAAATACCGCTCATCGACGTGACCGAGCCTTCGCAAATCAGCTTTTTACCGGAGAGTTCGCCCAACTCATTGCCGGGCAAAACAAGAAGATACAGGGGTCGGCTTCCTACATCGACGACTTCGAGAACACGAAAACGGCATCAGCGTGATGCAGCCCACCAACTGGATGATTTCCAGCGTGCCGTCCGACTTTGAAGAAAGTAAGCTCGTCAACGACGTGCGCGGAGGCTAAACCGCGCCCTGCTGAGCTGGTACACCGTGGATCCGCTCTTCACGCGTCAAAGTTCCTCGCTCACGCCCGCCCATATCAAGAGCGACCTGAACCAACTCTCCAACCACTATGTACGCGAAGTGTATGAACGGGAACTCTATCCCAACAAGACGCAGACCAGTTACAACTCGGCCGCCTCGCTCCCGGTAATGAACCTCGCTTTCTACCCTACCGAACGGGGAGCCTACAACCTGGATCCGAACTTGGACTACAACGGAAGACTCACCAACCCCAAAACCCGTTGGGGTGGCATGATGCGTAAATTGGACACCAACGATTTCGAGACGGCCAACATCGAATACGTAGAATTCTGGTTGCTCGACCCGTTCATCTACACCCGTGACAAGGGCGGCGATTACGGAGGTGACTTCTATTTGAACTTAGGAGAAGTGAGCGAAGACATTCTCCACGACGGAAAGAAATTCTTCGAAAGCGGAATGCCCATCGACGGAAACTCCAACTATTACACGGAAACGGCGTGGGGACGCGTACCCAACACCACCAGCGTGGTCTATGCCTTCAACAACGAATCCGGAGCACGCGAACGACAGGACATCGGATTGAACGGACTCAACAGCGAAGAAGAACGTACATTCGGCGCCTACCGTGAGTTTCTCATGGCCGTACAAGGGAAAGTGAGCCCGCAAGTGTACGATTCGTTGATGAACGACCCGGCCGGAGACGATTACCACTACTTCCGAGGGTCGGACTACGACGCCCAGCAACGCAGCATCCTCGACCGTTACAAGTATATCAACCTGCCGGAAGGCAACTCGCGGTCGAACGAAAACGCGAACGAGTCGTACGACACTTCATACAAGACCACACCCGACGTGGAAGACATCAATCAGGACTACACATTGAACGAGTACGAGAAATATTACCAATATAAAATCAGCATCCGTCCGGAAGACTTCATTGTGGGGCAAAACCATATCGTGGACAAACGTACGGCAAGCGTCAAGCTCCGCAACGGCAACACGGAAGAGGTGAATTGGTATCAGTTCCGCATACCGCTTACCGAATACCAAAAAGAAAGTGGGCAACATCAACGATTTCACGAGCATACGGTTCATGCGTATGTTCCCTGACCGGTTTCGAACAGCCCGTCATCCTTCGTTTCGCCACACTGGATCTGGTGAAAGCCGAATGGCGTTCCTACGAACAGGCTCTTTATGCCGGCGAAATGCCCACCACGAACGGAAGCATGGAAATATCGGCTGTCAACATCGAAGAAAACAACGACAAGACACCGGTGAACTACGTACTGCCTCCGGGCATCAGCCGCGTAGTGGATCCGGCACAAAGCCAACTAGCCGAAGACAACGAACAGGCCCCTGCTGACGGTACGTAACCTGGCCACGGAGACGCCCGCGCCGTGTACAAGAACACCAACCTGGACATGCGCCAGTACAAACACCTCCAAATGTTCGTCCATGCCAACGCGCTGGCCGAGAATGTAACCGAAACGGAAGACAATCAGACCAGTATCTTCATCCGGCTCGGCTCGGACTACAAGAACAACTTCTACGAATACGAAATTCCCTTGAAGCTGACGGCAGCCGGACGCTACGACACTTATTCCGCCGAACAGTGCCGAGCCGTATGGCCTGAAGAGAATATGCTGGACATCGACCTCCTCGGTGTTCACCAAAGTGAAACAGGCACGCAACCGCGAGAAGAGCCTCGGCAATACCAACCTGACCACACTCTTCTCCGTCTACGACGACAACCGGCCGAACAACAAGGTAAGCGTCATGGGTAACCCGACCTTGGGCGAGGTGAAGACCATCATGATCGGCGTGCGCAACAATGCCCGTGCAACCAAGTCGGTGGAAGTATGGGCCAACGAGCTTCGCCTGCAGGAATACAGCAATGATGGCGGTTGGGCCGCACAGGGTACCCCTGAATATACAATTCTCCGACCTGGGTTCCGTCAATCTGACCGGACACATGGAAACAGCCGGATTCGGAGGCATAGAAGACAAAGTGAGCGAACGCAACCAGGAAGACATGTACAATTACAGCATCACGACCAGCTTCGAACTGGGCAAGCTGCTGCCGGAGAAAGTACGCTTCACGGCGCCCATTTACTATTCGTTCAACAAAGAGGTCATCAAACCGAAATATAATCCGCTCGACACGGACATGTTGCTGGAAGACGCTCTCGACGCTTGCACCACGGAGCACGAAAAAGACTCGTTGAGAAGCCTGACCACCACGGAGACCACGAATAAGAACTTCAGCCTGAGCAACGTGAAGTTCAACATCGCCACGCCCAAACACCCCATGCCATACGACCCCGCCAACTTCTCGTTCAGCTATTCGCACAGCGAGTCCAACAAAACGGGAGAAACCACGGCTTGGGAAACGGAAAAAACTGGAACGGAGCGTTCAACTACAACTATTCTCCCGAATACAAGCCTTTCGAGCCATTCAAGAAGATGATTAAAAGCAAGAGCAAATGGTGGGACATCATCCGCGACCAGAACTTCAACTACTTGCCGCAAAACATCAGCTTCAACACGAACATCCTGCGCAACTATTACGAGTACCAGGAACGGGACATCGAGAATCTGGAAGACCCGACGTCGCTCCCTCTCTCCTTCTCCAAAGAGTTTTTGTGGAACCGCGATTTCAGTCTGAAGTGGGACTTGACCAAAAACCTTCACTTCTCGTTCAACTCCGCCACCCATGCGGAAATCGAAGAGCCGAACGTTCCGGTCAACAAGGATCTCTATGCAGACCAGTACCAAGTATGGAAAGATTCCGTATGGCACAGCATCAAAGGATTCGGAACTCCGCTCGACTACCAACAGGACTTCACGGCCTCGTACAAAGTACCGCTCGAAAAAATACCGTGCTTCTCGTGGATTTCCCTCGACGGCAATTACACGGCCAACTATTCCTGGGAACGCGGCATGGAACTGGAAGACGGAACTTCTTACGGCAATACCATCAACAACCAGCGTTCGGCTACGATAAACGGACGCTTCAACCTGGAAACGCTGTACAATTTCTCTTCTTTCCTGAAAGAGGTCAACAAGAAATTCTCGGCCAGCGAACGGAAGAAAGCCAAGGACAAAAGCAACCGTGAACGGAGAAGGCCAAGGCACAAAAAGAAAAAAAGAGAAGGAAGCCGCCGCCAACGGAAGGACGGGCAAAACAAGGACGGGAAGGACAAAACGGACGGCAAAACGGCGGACAACGCCAAAGGCACGGCCAACGCCAAGGTGAAAAACCCGAAATTCAAGGGATTTGCCGGTGAAATCACCCTGAAACCCGATACGACCGTGGAACTGGCGCACAACCAAAAAGAGCCGCCGCATACGCGTCACCGCCGTAACCGCTGCCGGACGCCGCTACCCCATCAAGTTCAAGAAACTGGATAAGAACAAGATTCGCATCCTGAACATGGACTCCGTAAAACTGCGTGTCAACGTCATAGCCAAGACACCGGCAAAGGAAAAGCCCTGGTACCCCTACTTACAAGGGGCCACACGCTTCCTGATGATGGTGCGCAACGTCAGTGTCAGCTACCGTAACACGTTCGCCATGTCCTTACCGGGGTTCCTGCCCAACGTGGGCGACATGCTCGGACAACGTACGGGCGGAGGCATGCAACCGGGATTGGATTTTGCGTTCGGCCTCACCGGCGAAAGCTATATCGACAAAGCCAACGAGCGGGGATGGCTGCTCAACAATGACAGTATCAGTACGCCGGCCACCACCAACGCCATGGAGGACCTCCAACTTAAAGCCACGTTGGAACCTATCCCGGACTTGAAGATTGACTTGAATGCCAGCCGGACGGTGAACAGTAACAAGAGCATACAATATATGTATGCGGGTATGCCCACCACGCAAAGCGGTAGCTTCACGATGACCACCATTTCCATCAAATCGGCCTTCGAAAGCAGGGGCGACGCCGGAAACGGATACAGCAGCAAGACATTCGCCCGTTTCCAACAATACCTCAACACGTTCCAAAGCCGTGTGGAAGCCCGCTATGCCAATGCCACCTATCCGGCTGCTACCGGACTACAGGGCAAGTTCGACCCGGCCAACGGTACGGTAGACAAGTATTCGTCCGACGTCATGATACCGGCTTTCCTGGCCGCTTACACCGGAGGAGGAGACATCAACTCCCCGTTGGACATTTTCCCGAGTCTGGCACGCATGCTGCCCAACTGGACCGTATCCTACAAAGGCCTGGCCTACCTGCCTTGGATACGGGACCACTTCAAGAGCGTCACCCTGAACCACTCCTACAAGAGCATCTACTCCGTGGGGGCTTACAATACGTACAGCAGTTGGATGGAGTACATGGGCGACCTGGGATTCATACAAAACACTACGGACAATGCTATCATCCCGAGCAGCATGTACGACATCAGTTCCGTATCCATCAACGAAGCCTTCTCGCCTCTGGCAGGACTGGACCTCACGTTGAACAACAACATGACTGTCAAGGTGGAATATCGCAAGACACGCGTACTCACCCTGAGCATGACCGCGGCCCAGTTGAATGAGGCTTGCAGCAACGACTTCGTCATCGGATGGGGCTACAAAATCAATGATTTCAAGTTCTCTTCCCTCTTCGGAGGCCGACGCAAGAAAGCCGGAAGGGGCAATAACAACAAGCAAACGAATGCGGCCAACAACCGGAACAATACCCGCAAGAGCAGTACTTCGGCGAAAAACAGCCGCGTCATCAGCCACGACCTGAACCTGCGTTTCGACTTCTCGTTCCGTAATCAGGACGCCATTACGCGCAACATCCAGACTTCGCTGTCTGAAGCTACAAGCGGCAACAAAGCCATCAAAGCCTCGTTCAGCGCGGACTACACGATGAGCCGTTACGTCACGTTGAGCCTCTATTACGACCGTCAGCGCAACCAACCGTTGCTCTCGTCCAACGCTTATCCCACCATCACACAAGATTTCGGGTTCAGCCTGCGGTTCTCACTGACAAGATAGAGCCTTACGCTACACGATTCGGCGGAGGAGGAAAACATCCTGCTCCGCCGAATCGTAAGTTGCCCGCTCAAAACCTTCGCTTCACATGTATATGATTTTCATCGTTCTTCCACCCCAAACGAAAATCTCCTGAGAACGGAAAATCGTTCGGCTGAGATTGATTTTTCGTTTGGCGCAGAACAAAATGACATTCTCCTCAGCCCGGAGACGAGCTTTACATCAATCTGTATTACAGCAAATTAAGAAGAAAAACAGTCGCCTATGGCGAAGAAAGTCGCACCCTCCTCCGACTGTCAAACTTCTTCCTATACCGGTGCGGAAGGTGCTCCTCCTGTTTCCGAGGTGCCGACCGGTTTCAATCCCATCTTTGCCGCCCGACGAAGCATGAACTCGTATGCCGCATCGTGCTCGTTCGGTACCACGCCGTCGAGAATCGCATCTTTGATGGCACTCTTCAGACTGCCGACCTCGCGACAAGGAGACAGACCGAACACCGTCATAATCTCCTCTCCCGAAACCGGAGGTTGGAAGTTGCGCACGCGGTCGCGCTCCTCCAAGTCCACCAACTTGCGGCGCACTAACTTGAAATTGTCCAAGAAGCGTTGTTTACGCACGGCGTTCTTCGAGGTAATATCAGCCTCGCAAAGCATCATCAAGTCCTCGATGTCGTCACCGGCTTCGAACAACAGGCGACGCACGGCGGAATCCGTCACCTCCTCGTCGGCAATGACAATGGGGCGCATGTGCAGCTCCACCATCTTTTGCACGTATTTCATCTTCTCGTTCATCGGCAACTTCATCTTCCGGAAAATGTCCGGCACCATCTTGGCTCCGATAAAGTTATGGTTGTGGAAAGTCCATCCCGCCACAGGGTCAAAGCGCTTCGTACGCGGTTTGCCGATGTCATGCAAAAGGGCCGCCCAACGCAACCACAAATTATCCGTATGCCGGCAAATATTATCGAGCACTTCGAGCGTATGGTAGAAATTGTCTTTATGCGCACGTCCGTTTACCTTTTTCCACCCCCTCCATAGCTGACAACCAGTTCGGGAAAAATGAGAGGCAGCAAGCCGCACCGGGCCAACTCCACGAAGCCTTTCGAAGGCGTGGGCGTCATCATTATCTTATTCAATTCGTCGGCAATACGCTCGCGGGAGATGATCTTTATCCGCTCCCGGTTCCGTTCCAACGCCTCAAACGTCTCTTCGTCTATATAAAAATTCAGTTGGGTGGCAAAACGGATACAACGCATCATGCGCAGAGGGTCGTCGCTGAAGGTGATGTCCGGGTCGAGCGGCGTGCGGATGAGACGGTCTTCCATGTCCCACACGCCGTCGAACGGGTCGACCAATTCTCCGAAACGTTCACGGTTCAAACATACGGCCAGTGCATTAATCGTGAAATCCCGGCGGTTCTGGTCGTCTTCCAACGTCCCGTCTTCCACCACCGGCTTACGTGAGTCATGGCTGTAACTCTCCTTCCGGGCTCCTACGAACTCCACCTCCATTCCCTTGAACTTGACTTGTGCCGTACCGAAATTGCTGAACACACTCAGGTGTGCGCCTCTCCCCAGCCTGCCGGCCAAAGCCTTGGCCAATGCTATGCCGCTACCCACCGTCACGATATCGATGTCCTGCGAAGGGCGCTCCAGAAAAAGATCACGCACATAACCGCCTACGACATAGCATTCCACACCCTGCTCATCAGCCACTTCCGATATTTGATGGAAAATCTTTTTGTCCAACAAATGTATCAAATCTTCCCTCGTCAAATTCCTCATTCTTCAAAAATACCATAAAATAATTGCAAAAATACGATTTTTTGCGCATCGGCTTGAATTATTCCCTCAAAAATGGTACTTTTGCAGAGTGAATTCTGTGACAAAAAGCCTATGAGAAAAACATTATACACCTTATTGCTTCCTATTATCGTCTGTTCCTGTACGGGGCAAGAGGATAAGGAAGAAGAATACGCAGGCCGTATGCTCAATGCTGCGCGTACCTTAATGACAGAAGGAAACTACGTAGCTGCCAAAGACAGTATTCTGGCTATGCGTGAAACTTTCCCTACGGCCTTTAAAGCGCGCGCCACCGGCATTATCGTAATGGACAGTATCGAACTCCTTGCGGCACAAGATACGCTGGCCATAATGGACAGTACCCTAAGGGCAGAACAGGAAATACTGAAAAAACTGGAAGCTGAAAAGCGACGGGGACATAATGCCGAATATTACCGGCAACGCACGGATGTGTTCCATCTCAAACAACGTTTCGACGAACTGGGGGCCAAAGTCAAATTTTATCTGCGCAAAATAGAAGTGGACATCCTCGAAAGGGATAAAGGATTTGACGGGGATACGGACGAATAATCCGCCCCCACTCTTGCAAAGAAAGAAAATGAACGTCCCCTCCGTCGCTATCACAGCAAGGAGGGACGCTTTCTATAATTACATTGTGTTTGTGTGTTACCAAAACTTATTGGCTGCCGCATTATATTCCAAACCGGCTTCGGCCATCTTGTTTTCCAATTCTTGGCGGTCCACGTCCATATCATCACATAAAGCATCGAGCGTCGGATAAAAATCCCGCAACTTCATATTGATGAAACTCATCAGCATCATCGGATCTTTCGGCATTTCTCCTTCCATCTTTAACCTCCTCGTCTTATCATTATAAATGTCCGTTCCTGACCGTCACCACCAAGGTACCTATGCAAAGCACAGCCGCCACCAGACAGGCAAACAATACGTGCCATATGTATGTGTATCCATCTGAAAAATAATCTTTTTACCTTAAACAAACCGTAACCTACGCGTATCTTTACCTTAAAACCATTACCTATTAATATCTTTTTCGTGATACAAAGGTACAAACAGGACGTTTATCCTGCAAGATGAATAATCATTTTGAAATGAGTTCCGGTAAATTCTTGACCTAAATCAAGAATTTACCGGAACGTTGTATCAGATGTGACAAAGATGTTACAATAAGAACCTCACAATATCATTATAACAAGCCAGCACCATAAGCCCCATGATCAAGGCCATACCTACCACTTGGGCGCGTTCGAGGAACTTGTCGCTGGGCGGACGACGAAGAATCATCTCGGCAACGAGGAACGCACGTGACCGCCATCCAACGCCGGAATGGGCAGGATGTTCATGAAAGCCAGCATCAGGCTCAGGAAGGCTGTAGTCTCCCAAAACGTCAGCCAATCCCACGTAGCAGGGAAAATGCTCCCGATAGTGATGAAACTGCCCACACTTTTCGCTCCGTCGGCCGTAAATAAGTACTTCAAGTCGCTTACATATCCGGAGAGTACATCTATCCCATGGGAGATACCGGCCGGAATACTGGCCCAGAAACCATAGTCCACCTTTATAGGTTTATAATACGCCGAAAGGGTTTGTTTCAACAATCCTAATTTGTAATCTGCCCCAAGTTCCAATGTCACGGTATCCGTACGAGCGCCATCTTTCGACTGGTAAACCACAGACAGGCGGCTCAGACGCACGCTATCCTCATGGGACGGGCTGCCGGCCATCAAAGGTTCCATGCGTACTCTCATGATTTCGTCAAAGTCGCTCCACGTAGCCACCGGCTTTCCATCCATCGCCACGATGCGGTCTCCGCTACGGATTCCGGCTTCATACACCGGAGAGGAAGGAAGAACAGAATCTATGACCGAGGGAATGAAAGGAACCATGAACGGCGGATTGGATTTAAGCATCTCCAACATGTTCATATCTTCCGGCATCGTCAGACTCACTTCCCGGCCCTCGCGCAGCACAGTTACCTCACGGGCCTCCGATACGGCACGGTAAACGGAACCGTCCCATTTCCGGATTTCCTCACCGTCCACCGCCAATAAGACGTCTCCGTCGCGGAAACCTAATTTTTCCGCTTGTTCGTTGAACTGGTATCCCATCGTCATGTCCTTGGCCGGTATATACTGTTCGCCCCAATGAAAAAGAATCATGGTGTAGATAAACAAAGCCAAAAGGAAATTGACCACTACACCTCCAATCATGATAAGCAGACGCTGCCACGCCGGTTTGGCACGGAACTCCCACGGCTGCACCGGTTTTTTCATCTGCTCGGTGTCCATGCTCTCGTCTATCATACCCGCAATCTTCACATAGCCTCCGAAAGGAAGCCAACCGATACCGTACTCGGTCTCATTGTCCTTGCACTTGGGAAACAAACGGGTAAACCACTTGTCTTTCGTACTAAATAAGTGGAAATAAGGATCGAAGAAAAGAAAAAATTTCTCCACTTTCACGCGGAAGAGTTTGGAGAAAAAGAAATGTCCTCCCTCGTGGAGCACTACGAGAATCGAAAGCGAGAGCACCAACTGGAGGGCTTTAATCAATGTTGCATCCATGTAATATTGTGTTTGTTTTGTTTTTGTTTTAACATGCCCCGACGTACTCCTCTGCAATCCGGCGCGCCTCGGCATCCGTCTGCAAATAATCCTCGTACGTGGGTTTCTTTACGAAAGAAGTCTTCCGCATCGTATTTGCTATCACATCGCTCATCTGCAAGAAGCCGATACGGTCCTCCAAAAAGGCACGATTGACGATTTCGTTAGCCGCATTGACAATGCAAGGCATGTTTCCGCCCTCATGCAAGGCTTCATACGCCAAAGCGAGGTTACGGAAACGACGGGTGTCCGGCTCCTCGAAAGTGAGCGTGCCTACCCGGAACAAGTCCAGACGTTCGAACGAACTCTGTAAACGCAAGGGATAGGAGAAAGCATATTGTATGGGCACACGCATGTCCGGCATTCCCAACTGCGCCTTGACCGCCCCGTCGGCAAACTGCACGGCACTGTGCACGATAGACTGTGGGTGTACCACCACCTGTATCTGTCCCGGCTCGACGCCGAACAGCCATTTGGCCTCTATCACTTCAAAACCCTTGTTCATCATCGACGCGGAGTCGATGGTGATTTTCGCCCCCATCGACCAGTTCGGATGTTTCAACGCCTGGGCTTTGGTCACCGAAGCCAACTGTTCATGGGAAAACGTGCGGAAAAAAGGAGCGCCCGAAGCCGTCAGGATAATCTTCTCTACAGGACTTACCTCGCCTGCCAAACATTGGAAGATAGCAGAATGTTCCGAATCCACCGGAATGATGTCCGCATGATAATCATTTGCCAGACGGTTAATCAGTTCCCCGGCTACGACCAACGTTTCCTTATTGGCCAATGCAATGGCTTTTCCCGCCTTAATCGCACTGATGGTCGGCCTTAAACCAGCAAATCCGACCATGGCCGTCAGCACCACGTCCACCGGCCTTTCCTGCACAATCTGACAAAGCGCTTCCGCTCCGGCATACACCTTGACGGGCAAGTCGGCCAACGCATCGCGCAACACCTCATACTTGTCCTCATTGGCAATGACTACCGCTTCGGGCATGAAACGGCGTGCCTGTTCTATCAGCAGTTCCACCCGGTTGTTTGCCGTCAGTACATACGCCTCATACAAATCGGCATGTTCCTCGATGACTTGCAAGGCCTGCGTCCCGATAGATCCCGTAGAACCTAATATCGCAATCTTTTTTCTTCTCGTTCGTATTCATCCAAGGTATTATTCTCATTCACCCAAAGCCAAAAGGCCATCGGGCAAAGTCATGTAAATCTTACGGTTTTTATGGTCGATATCATCCACCAAGTCTTCACCGGCCGGAAGCAAAATCTTCCCGCCAGAAGGAGTAGCGACTTCAAAAAGAACATTCAACGTAGATTCGTCTACCGCTTCCACCTGTCCCAATTCACCATGAACCGTGTCCACGACCGTGAAACCGGTGAAGTAACTCCACGTATATTCTCCCTCATGTGCCTCTTCCGTCAGGGCCTTCGGAAAGTAAACCTCCACGCCAACCATGCGGCGTGCCTGCTCTTCCGTATCCACCCCTTCGAATTTCATCAAGACCGTCGTATCGCTCCGAAAGCGGTATTCTTCCATAAAGAAAGGCACCAGTATCCCGTCCATACGGCATACCACATACTCCGCTTCCACACGGTCGAACACATCGACCGTAAAGGCCATGTTCAATTCCCCCGACACCCCGTGTGTCTTGGTCAACATACCTATTTTATATACTTCGTCTTCGCGTATCATTCTTCTACACGTTTGATGCAAGCTCCCAATGCCGTCAGACGCGATTCGATATTCTCATATCCCCGGTCTATCTGTTCGATATTGCTGATACGGCTCGTCCCGTCTGCACTCATGGCGGCTATCAATAGAGCAATTCCGGCACGTATGTCAGGCGACGTCATGCGTCCGCCACGCAAACGGATTTGATGGTCGTGCCCGACCACCACGGCCCGATGCGGGTCACAAAGGATAATCTGCGCCCCCATATCAATCAACTTGTCCACAAAGAACAAGCGGCTCTCGAACATCTTCTGGTGAATCAACACCGTACCTTTGGCTTGTGTGGCCACCACGAGCAACACACTCAACAAATCCGGGGTCAATCCCGGCCACGGCGCATCGCTCAAGGTCATGAACGAACCGTCCAGGAAAGAATCAATCTCATAATGGTCATGCCGCGGGATGAACAAATCATCTCCATGACGAAGCACTTGCACGCCCAAGCGGCTGAAAGTATAAGGAATGATGCCTAAATTATCATACGACACATTCTTGATGCTGATACCATCGCCCACCATGGCTGCCATGCCGATGAAGCTTCCCACTTCAATCATGTCCGGCAAAACCGTATGTGCGGCACCGTGAAGCGAATCTACTCCTACGATGGTGAGCAGGTTGGAAGCTATTCCGCTGATGTTCGCCCCCATACGGTTGAGCAAATGACAAAGTTGTTGGATATAAGGTTCGCACGCAGCATTATATATCGTTGTCGTACCCATAGCCAACACTGAAGCCATAATGATATTGGCCGTACCCGTGACCGAGGCTTCGTCGAGCAACATATACGTACCACACAACCGCCCGGCATGAATGTCGTATACGCCCCGTCGGATGTCATAATCAAACTTGGCCCCCAATTTCTGGATTCCGAGAAAATGCGTATCCAACCGACGGCGTCCGATTTTGTCTCCTCCCGGCTTAGCCACCATGGCACGGCCGAAACGGGCTATCATCGGGCCGATAAGCATCACGCTTCCCCGCAGTTTGGTACAACGCGCCAGAAACTCATCGCTCTGCACATATTCCATGTTCACCTCGTCGGCCTGAAACGTAAAGTCGCCCGGAGCATTCCGCGTAACTTTCACACCGACATCTTCCAACAAACGGATTTGGTTGTTCACATCCGAGATGTCGGGTATGTTTTTGATACGTACCGGTTCTGAAGTAAGCAACGTCGCACAAATCACCTGCAAGGCTTCGTTCTTCGCGCCTTGGGGTACTATCTCTCCGGTCAAACGACGACCACCCTCTATAATAAATGAAGCCATACGAACAGAACCGCCGCTTAATTTTTCCGTTTGTTCTTCCGCCCGACATTACGATAAGCCACTGGGGCACGCCCCGGCTGAACCTTATCATATTGGTCGGAGAACAAATGAAAACGTTCTCTATCCAAATGCACGGTACCATGCGTATAGTGGTCCAAATCAAAGCCACCTTGTCATCGTCCATGGCATCCTTGTTCCAATTACCCAAGCTCCGTTTCATCTGCCCGGCTACCAACAGCGTCAGTTCTTCCCGTTCCGCCCCCCTCCGGCATCTCGGCCAATTTACGTATCAACGCTTCCAACAAAGCCCCGTAATGACGATAACGGATCTTTTTCATCGGATAAGCCATAGGAGACGGCTTGCTGTCCCCTCCTACTTTTCTGGGCGTCACTTCGTACGGATAATCAATATCCAACTTATAATCGGCCATGATAGCCAAATGATCCCACAATTTATGCTTGAAATCCGGTACGTCACGCAAATGCGGAAACATGTTTCCCATTATCGAGACTATCGTGCGGGCACAACGTTGACGCTCCTCACGGTTTTCCAGCGTGAGCGCATAATCCACCATTTCCTGGATGCCGCGTCCGTACTCCGGCATCGGTAATTTCTTACGTTGGGTATTATATATCATTTACAAAAGTTTTTTCGGTTTTGAAGCTACAAATTCTTTCAAATAGAAAGGCTCGAAATAAGCCACGTCTTCAAATCGGCCCAGCGCAAAAGCCTTCTCCGCCAAAGGCCCCATGTTCCGTGCCAAAGGCATGACATCCGGAAGGAAATGCGCATTCGGGTGCGTAATTCCAGTCTTGCATTTCTCTGCTCCGTCGCCCAAAAAGTACACCGGCCGTTCGTTCAGGAAGTCTTGGTAAGTGCTCTCGTCCACAATGTCGGCTCCGATGGCCCGTACCGGTCTCAAAGCCCTGTCGTACAAAGCGGCATATACTTCCATCCTGCGCGCATCTATCATAGGACACAACAAAGCGTCTTCAGGCAAGTCTTCCTGATAGAGCAGCACCGGCACGCACAACAGTTCCAACGTCGGGACAGCTATCAGCTTCAAACCGCGGGCATAGCAGATGCCTTTGGCCATCGACACCGATACGCAATCCCGTATACGACCCCGGCCCCTGACTCACTGCCACCGCATCGAAAGGAATTCCGTGATTGTCGATATAAGAGATAGCTTCGTCCACAAAAACACCTAACTGCACCGCATGCGAAGGCCCGCTTTTGTCTACTTTTTCAAACAATACCGCCCCGTCTTCTGTAACGGCTACCGAGCAAACCTTCGTACTCGTTTCAATATGCAGTATACAAGACATAAACTATTTTTTCCTTAGAATAACTCCGCAAAGTTACCATTTTATCCTATTATTTTCCTACTTTTTTGCATAAAATAATTATTAAATCATGATTCAATCAATGACGGGCTACGGCAAATCGACTGCCGTAGTGAAAGGCAAAAAAGATACACGTGGAAATCAAATCCCTCAATAGCAAGGCTTTAGACCTTTCTGCACGTATCGTACCGCTCTATCGGGAAAAGGAAATGGAAATCCGCGCCATGATCAGCCGGACGCTGGAGCGCGGAAAAGTGGACTTCACCATCTGGGTGGAAAAAGACGACACGCAAACGGCTACACCTATCAACGGCGTTATCTTGGACAACTATTACCAGCAGATTAAACAAATCAGTGAAGAACGCCATATTCCTCTTCCGGCCGACTGGTTCGCCACGTTATTGCGCCTGCCGGACGTCATGACCCGTACGGAAGTGGAAGAATTGGACGAGGAGGAATGGACAGCCGTACGGACTGCCATCGAGGAAGCCATCGGCAAGCTCGTGGACTTCCGCAAACAGGAAGGTGCCGCACTGCAAAAGAAATTCACCGAGAAAATACAAAACATAGGCGATTTGCTGAAAAGCATCGAGCCGTATGAGCAAAAAGCCGCACCGAACGCATCCGCCAACGTCTGGTGGAAGCCTTGGAAACGATTCCCAATGTGGATTACGACAAGAACCGCCTGGAACAGGAACTTATCTACTACATCGAGAAACTCGATATCAACGAAGAGAAACAACGTCTGGCCAACCACCTGAAATATTTCATGGAGACCATGGAAAACGGTCATGGACAAGGCAAGAAGTTAGGCTTCATCGCCCAGGAAATGGGACGTGAAATCAACACGACGGGAAGCAAGAGCAATCTGGCCGAAATGCAGAACATCGTGGTGAAGATGAAAGACGAACTGGAACAAATCAAAGAACAAGTGCTCAACGTAATGTAACCACACCGACGACAATGACAGGCAAATTGATTATCTTTTCCGCTCCCAGCGGCAGCGGGAAAAGCACGCTCATCAATTATCTGATGGGACAGGACTTGAATTTGGCTTTCAGCATCAGTGCAACCAGCCGTCCGCCACGGGGGACGGAGCGTGACGGGGTGGAATATTTCTTCCTCACGCCCGAAGAGTTCCGCCAACGCATCGCCAACGGTGAATTCCTGGAATATGAGGAAGTCTACAAAGACCGCTTCTACGGCACCTTGAAAGCGCAGGTGGAAAAAGCAACTGGAAGCCGGACAGAACGTAGTGTTCGACGTGGACGTACATGGCGGATGCCGCATCAAAAGAATTTTACGGCGACCGCGCTTTAAGTATGTTCATCAACCGCCCTCGGTGGAAGAGCTTCGCCGCAGACTGGAAAGCCGGGGCACGGATACGCCGGAAGTCATAGACGACCGCATCGCACGGGCGGAATACGAACTGACATTCGCCCCCAAATTCGATACGATAGTCGTAAACGACGACCTCGAAAAGGCCAAAGCCGAAGCACTGGCCCGCCTGAAAGCTTTCTTGCACCCATAAAACCCACAGCCCATGGACGACAAAACCATCCAAAGGAACTTACAGACCAGCATCATACTGTTCGTCTTATGTCTGATAGTCACCATCGCCGCAGCCCTCTTGCAATGGACCGAAATCACCATCGCCATGGGAGTGTTAGCCGTGGTGCAAGCCTATATCATCTACGTATGGTGGCACCGGAAACGCCATCGGAAACCCCATTTCCAACATAAACCCCACGAAAGGGCATGACGGAAACGGGCATCTACGGGGGGTCTTTCAATCCTATCCACCGGGGACACGTGGAGTTGGCCGAACGCCTTTGCCGGGATGAAGGGTTGGACGAATTGTGGTTTATGGTATCTCCCCAGAATCCATTCAAAAAGTCGTCTCCCGATTTGTTGAATGAAAAGATCCGTCTGGAGCTGGCTCGCATGGCCGTACGGGAACATCCCTGCCTCAAAGTGAGTGATTTTGAGTTCCGCCTGCCCCGCCCGTCCTACACGGCAGACACTTTGGCTGCCTTGCGGCAAGCTTATCCCGACCGGCTTTTCACATTAGTCATCGGTGCAGACAACTGGCTTGCTTTCAAGGACTGGAAGAAACCGGACGAGATTCTAAGCCACCATCGCATCTTGGTCTACCCCCGTCCCGGTTACGCGGTAGAGACCGCGTCCCTGCCCCCCGGTGTCAAGCTTACGGACACCCCGCTCATCGACATCAGTTCCACTGAACTCCGCCGTCTCATCTCCCAAGGCGACGACGCCTCTTACGGATTAGACGAAGCGGTCTGGCAGGAAATCCGCAAAAAAAGGATACTATCGGAAAGCATAAGGCATCTGAGTGAATAAAAACAGGCATGCCCACTGTCTCTTCCACGATTCAGCAGGCATGTCACATCTTTACGGCATCCTTCTCTCACAAAAGCCGATATGCCGACTCATTCATTATACCAATTTTACCTTCAATACCGGTGCTATGTCATTCGTCTTCTCCTCCGGCAACATCACTTTCAGGCCGTCTTCGCCACAAGTGAACTTCACCTTTCCGTAACCTAACAACTCTACACTTTTCACCTTTCATTTATAATAAGGAGAACCTTTACGGAAGCTTTTCATCATGATTACTTTGCTTTCAGGCCATCCTAAGGCCGTAGCATACACGACCTTCTTGCCTTTCTGTACAAAACGTACATCCTTTGCCGTATAATTCTGCCCTTCATTGAACCCCTGCGCTTTCATCGGGTTGGCAGCCTCAGCCAGAGGTCCCTCGCCGAACGTCGTCCACGGGCGAGTACCATAAATACTTTCTCCGTTGACATCCATCCATGCTTTGATATCTTTAAGAATCGCCACTTCTTTCTCGTCTATGGCACCGCTTCCCCTCAAAGGTACACTCAACAAAAGGTTACCGTTCTTGCTCACGATATCCACCAACATCTTTACCACTTGGCTTGCAGGCTTGTAACCATTACGGTCGTATACGCTCCGTTCATAATGCCAATTGCCCAAGCAAGTACACGTCTGCCAAGCTTTCTCCTGCGGACGATCGGGTATGCCACGCTCCACATCCCATACCATGGCCTCCTTTATGCTTGTCTTCAAGAATCTTGCCCGTCACCACGGCGCGCATCTTTCCCTTGTTCTCTTTCAGGCTCGTGTTATACATGTGAGCTAAGATTCTCACGCCCTCGTCACTGATAGGATAGAACGGCAACACAGTATCGTCGAAATACAACACGTCGGGATGATAACGGTTGACCACGTCCAACGTCCGGTTATACACCTTCGTCTTGAAATCCTCCGAAGGCTGGGAGGCTCCGTTACCCCAAGCCCACTGCGAATGGATAGCCCCGACATTCTTGCTGTCCTTGCTCCGTTCGTGTCTCTGCTCATATAAGTCCTGGGATCGTAACCTTCCCACCATTTTCCTTTCCCATCGGCTTTCGTCAACTTGCCATCGAAATCTTGTGAACCTTCCATCAAGTCCAAGCGTGGGAGGCATGAATACTCACACCAAGCGGCAAGCCGTATTTCTTACACGCCTTGGCCCACTCGCCCACGACATCCGTTTCGGCCCCATGTTCACAGAGTTCCACGGTTGGTACTTGCTGTCCCAAAGGTCCATATTATCATGATGGTTACCCAATGCCATGAAATAACGGGCACCCACGCTCTTGTAAAAACGTACCAGAGAATCAGGTTGCCACTCTTCGGCCTTCCATTCATTAATCACGTCCTTAAACCCGAAATCCTTCGGATTACCATATTTTTTCACGTGCACGTCATACTGCCAATGACCCGGATAGTACATGTGACGCGCATACCAATCGCCCGACTCCGGTTCGCACTGCGGCCCCCAATGCGCCCAAATGCCGAATTTGGCATCGCGAAACCAATCCGGACACTCATACGCTGCCAAAGATTCCCACGTCGGTTGGTATTTGCCCGTCTGCATCGGTTCGGGCTGTACGTTTTGCTGTGCTGCCGAAGGGACGCATGCAAGCATCGCCGCCCCACAACACAAAGACATCATCCATTTGTTTCTCATTATCTCATTTATTTGGTTTTGGATGCAAAATTAAATATTTATCCTTAAAACAGAATTGCACTATCCAAATTCAATATAGGATTTTATAGGCTTTTTTCACGTCATACCGGACTGCCGTGCTTCAATATCTCATCGGAAGCTTCCGACTGCAGGTCCTTTCCCACCTCGCGGTCGAACAATATTTTAAACGTATAAGCATAGCTGCAAGGTTTATGTTCCGGAAAGCGGATTTCAAGTCCCTCTCCGTCAACTGCCAATCCAGTTTCTCCGCGGACCCCAAGAGCACGATGTCTTGGATCCGGGCACCGGCCACCGCTTCCTTGTCTAAGGACTTGATGAAGACGGAAGATAGATGAAAAAAGAGGCCATACCCTGCGGCATAACCTCCTCTCCATAAAAACTAAACCATAAAACATCTTTATGTCCAGCCACGGCGATAAGCACTGTGACCGTAAAATACCACAACCACAAAGCAAATGAATGGCAAAACGAAAGACAAGTTTACCGCCGGCATCCCCCAAAGCGTGTGCAGGTCGATGATAGCCGCCTGAACCGGTGGCAGTATTGAACCGCCAAGGATGGCCATAATCAGCCCGGCGGCCCCGAACTTGGCATCTTCGCCCAAACCCTGCAAGGCGATACCGTATATGGTGGGGAACATGAGCGACATGCAAGCCGACACGCCCACGATGCAATACATACCCCAAATGTTTTGCAGGAACATGACGCCCACGGTAAACAATGCAGCAAAAACAGCCAACGTCCGCAACAGCAACCCGGAATTGAAGAAACGTAACAAGAACGTACAAATGAAACGGCTCACGCAAAATACGGCCATCGCAGCAATATTGAACTGTTGTGAACGCACCTCGGCAGCCTGCTCAGCCATGCCCATCGACATGAAAAAGGCGGGTACCGTACTGGATGATGAACGTCCAGCACATGATTTGCGCTCCTACGTAGAAAAACTGCGCAACCACGCCCTCACGATAACGAGGTACGGCCACGAGGCGCTTCAACGTAGGCAGGAAATCAATCTTACCCGACGTATCGCGATGACGCGGCATCTTCATCAAACGAATGAGAACCAACATGGAAAGCGTCACCAGCCCCACCACCAAATAGGGAGCGATGAGCGTCTCCAAATCCGCGTCGCGTACCGCTTCGAACTCGTTGCCGGAAAGCAACGCCCGTCCGGCGGTATCCAAAGGATGCAACCGACGCTGGATGAATTCCATCGCCACATACATGCCCAGCAAAGCACCTATGGGATTGAATGCCTGTGCCAGGTTAAGCCGCCGCGTGGCTGTCTCTTCGGCCCCCATCGAAAGGATGTAGGGGTTGCAACTCGTCTCCAAGAAAGACAGCCCGCAAGTGAGTATGAAATAGGCTATGAGAAAAGGGTAATAGTCTCCCGTCATTTTGGCCGGGAAAAAGAGAAAGGCTCCCAACGCATACAAGCCCAACCCCAACATGCCCCCGGCCTTGTAGGAATAGCGACGAACGAACATGGCCGCAGGAAAAGCCATGGCAAAATATCCCCCGTAGAAAGCGACTTGTACGAGCGTACCCTCCGTCACACTCATGCGGAATATCTTGGAAAAGGATTTCACCAAAGGGGTAGTCACATCGTTGGCAAAGCCCCACAAGGCAAAACAACTGGTAATAAGCGCAAAAGGGATGATGGCCGCCCAAGTGCCGTCGCCCACTACCGGAATTTTCCGACTATCTTTCATATTTTCGTTTTTTTGATATTAGACTGGTGTTTAAATTCATTCATAAAGGTGAAACATTCTCTCCATCGGTTGCCACTTCTCTGCCGAGGAAGCTCCGGGTTCTGCCTGTTGGAACACGGACATATAGTCTTCCCATTCCTGTTGGCGCGGCAGTGTGGCCAGTTTTGCCATGGCTTCATCCCAATCGAAGTCCAACGGAGTCTCTACTATCATGAAGAGCTTGGTGCCCAATATGTAGATTTCCATCTCCAGAATACCCACCTCACGGATACCCTGCCGGATTTCCGGCCAAGCTTCCTCACGGCTATGGCGCCGACGGTATTCGGCAATCAGTTCGGGATTGTCTCGCAATTCCAATGTCTGGCAATAACGCTTAACAGGTGCGTTATATTGCTTTACTTGATAACCTTTCATATTTTTTTTTAGATTATAATTTGAATTTCGTTCTTATTCTTGATTCTTCCGCACGTTTCGGCTTGCACCAACAGGTTGCCGATGGCCGTAGCCTCTACCGGGCCGGCCAGTACAGGAATGCCCGTAGCCTCTTCCGTCAGACGGTTGAGCAAGCGGTTGCGGCATCCGCCGCCGATGACATGCAGGCACTCCACGGGCCGGGGCAACAGGGCATTCATTTGTTGTATCCCCATCCGGTAACGCTCTGCCAACGACTGCAACACGCAACGCACATATTCGCCTTGCGTGACCGGCACTTTCGTTCCCCCCGGGCCCGGCAATAGTCCGCAATGGCCTTTTCCATATCAGTTGGATGCTTGAAATCCGGTGCATCGACATCTATGGACGAAACATCTTCTGCTTGCTCCGCCTCGGCTATCAGGAAATCGTAACCGGCACGCCATCCACGAGTTTCCCATTGACGGACGAGGCATTGCAATATCCACAAGCCCGTGATATTTTGCAGGAAACGGATATGTCCACCCACGCCGCCTTCGTTAGTAAACCCCTGCACGGCGGGCCTCTTCGGTCAACACAGGCTCATCCAAGGCGACACCCAGCAACGACCACGTGCCGGAACTGAGAAAAGCACTGACCGCCTCCTTTCCCTTGCGGAAAGGAACAGCATGCACGGCACTGGCCGTATCGTGAGAACCTACGGCCACCACCTTGACTCCCGGGGACAGGCCGACCTCGGCAGCGACTTCCGGGCACAATATCCCACGAACAGTTCCCGGCTCCAACAACTCGCCGAACAGATGTTCCGGCAAACCCAGTTCGCGTATCAGCGGCATGTTCCATGTGCGTCTACGCGCATCCAAAAGTTCGGATGTCGATGCGATACAATATTCATTGCCGGGCACGCCGGTCAGATAATAGGCAAACAAATCGGGCATGAACAGCAAATGGCGGGCTTCACGTAACCAAGCCTCATTCTCTTTTTTCCGAGCATAGAGCTGGAACATCGTATTGATGGGCATCACCTGTATGCCGGTTTCGGCGTAATGCGCCGCCTCGTCTATACGGGCGAACACTTCCGCCGGGGTGTCGGCCGTGGAAGCGTCGCGGTAACACAAGGGATTCCCCATCAGATTGCCGGCCCTGTCCACCAACCCGTAGTCCACACCCCACGTGTCGATACCGATGCTTTCCACGTCGGCATACTTGGCCGCAGCACGGCGCAGACCCTCTTTCATCTCCTCGAACAAGGCAGGGAAGTCCCAGTACACATGTCCGCCCAGCCGTACTTGCCGGTTGGGGAAGCGATGCAATTCGTCCAGTTCCAACTGCCCGCCGGATACGCGCCCGGCTATCACCCGTCCGCTTCCGGCTCCGAAATCCACAGCCAAGAACGTACTCATGGTTTCTTGCCCAATATGTAAGTTTCCAAATCGTCTATTTCTTCCTGCGAAAGGACTTCATGACGGCCTCCCGAGAGCACGACGATGCGGCAGGCCATCTCGAAGAACATGGCACGCTCGAAAGCCTGGTCGAAATCCTTCCCGCACACCACCTGCCCGTGCTTGCGCAGCAAACAGGAATTATGGTCTTTCAGAGCTGCCTTCACCTGCTCCGCCAACTCGGGTGAACCGGGACGGAAATAAGGAATCACGGGTATCTCGCTCCCCACGTGGCAAGGCACCTCCGCCGTCACGTTGAAGTTTCGGGGTATCTCCTTCATACAGGCCACCGCCGTAGCGTAAGGCGACTGGAAGTGGAGCACGACATCCACGTCGGGACGCTCGCGCAGGACACCGAGATGGAATCCGCTCTCCATCGAGGGCTTCACCCCGTTCAAGACTTCCCCGTCGGCCACGCGGCATACGGCTACTTTCTCTTTTGTCAAAGAGGGCACCCATGAACCGGTACCAGACACCAAAGCCTCCTCTCCCGATGCGCCAGGAAAGGTTGCCGCTGCTGCAAACGGTCAAACCGGCATCCCCCACACGGTGGGCCTGCATTATGAATTTTTCTATCTGTTCTGAGGTTATCATATCATCTTTCGTTTTTTTTTCAAAGCCATTCAAAAATCAACGTCGAAAACAACAGACAGAACCGGACGGGGAAACTTTCACAAGTTTCCCGTCCGGATAATCTGTCAACTTTCAACACTAAACATTATTCACTTATCATTTATAAATAGGTCCATACACCCGACATGCACGGTAGTCGGCTCCCTCCTTGTCCATGCCGAACGCATTCCACGCCGCCGGACGGAATATCTTGTCTTCCTCCACATTGTGCATGCAGACGGGAATGCGGAGCATCGAAGCCAACGTAATCAAATCTTGTCCGATGTGTCCATAGCTGATGGCGCCGTGGTTGGCTCCCCAGTTGTTCATCACGGAATAGACGTCACGGAAAGCCGGTTTGTCGCACAAACGGGGCACGAAACCAAGTCGTAGGCCAAGTGGGGTCGGTACGCTTGTTAAGCACCTCATGGATTTCCGGATCCACATCGGCCGTCCATCCTTCGGCAATCTGAAGCACCGGACCTAATCCTTTCACCAGATTCAGACGCGACATGGTGACGGGCATCCCTCCTTTCGACAAGAAGTTACTGGAAAAACCGCCCCCACGGAAATAATCACGGTCGGCCGGCAACCAGTTGGTGGCCTTCAGGCAAGCCTCGGCGTCCTTCTCCGTCATCTCCCAACAAGGTTTCATGCAGGGTTCGCCTGCCGTATTGGTGCTTTCGCCCGTGGCATCCAACGTGGTGGCACCCGAGTTAATCAAATGAATCATGCCCCCGCTGCCAGACCGGTCAGTTCTTTTCCCGTCACACGCTTCACGGCTTCGGGACTCCAATACGTACGCACGTCGCTGAACATCTGCCCGCAACCGGTCAGCAAGTTGCCGAACAACATGGCCACAGCGTTGCAGGAGTCGTTTTCAGTAGCCAACACGTATGCCTTGCGGATACCGTTCCAGTCGAACGTACTGCACATCAGGGCTTCCGTGAAATCGCCGTTTGGTTTCCAGTCCGTCCACTGACGCTGCCCTTGAAAAACCGGCGGCAATGGCATTATGCCCGATGGCCTCCTCCTTTGAAGCCCATCTCACGAAGCCGGGGATTGCCTTTCATCAAGTCGCGCACGATAAGGGTCATCTTCACCACAAACTCCCAATCGGCATCTTTCTGCTCCCGGGTTTTCTGCCGTTCGGGACGGTTCTTGTCCCATCCCTCCTTCGTCTTGCAATATCTATCCGTCCAGGCCATGGCTTTCACATATTCTTCGTGGTCGTAAATGCCCTCTTCCATGCGGCGAAGGATTTCGGTTTCATCGACACTCTCATTGCGCATGCCCAGATACTCCTGGAAGAAATTCTGGTCTACGATGCTCCCGGCAATACCCATGCACTGGCTGCCGATGGACAAATAGCTTTGCCCGCGCATCTGGGCCACAGCCACGGCTGCACGCGCCCAACGCAATATCTTCTCAGATACGTCGGCCGGAATGGAATTGTCATCCAAATTCTGTACGTCGCGCCCGTAGATGCCGAACGCGGGCAATCCTTTTTGGTGCATGTCCGCCAACACGGCTGCCAAATATACGGCTCCCGGCCGTTCTGTCCCGTTGAAGCCCCATACGGCTTTCGGCCAATAAGGATTCATGTCCATCGTCTCCGAGCCATAACACCAGCAGGAAGTTACGGTAATCGTGGCCCCGACTCCTTCACGCTCGAATTTCTCGGCACAGGCCGCACTCTCGCCCACGCGCCCTATCGTGCCGTCGGCAATCACGCATTCCACCGGCGTACCGTCGCTATACTTCACGTGCGAAGAAATCAAATCTGCGACAGCCCGAGCCAAACTCATGGTCTTGTCTTCCAAACTTTCGCGGACACCGCCCTGCCGACCGTCGATGGTCGGACGAATACCAATCTTAGGATACTTGTTCATAATATTAAAGGTAGTTTGTGAATAATCATATTGTGGAAAAACACTCTCTTGTCCATCCGATGCAAAATTAGTGATTCCATCTCCGGAAAAATGGTACTAAGCCGTCAAAGAATAGGATTATATCGACTTCTTATCTTTCCCTACGAGGAAAAAATATCGTGTAAGCCTCTCCGTTCAAAAGCTTTTTCACTATATTTGCCCCCAAAAGCCGAAATACAAAATCTATGAACAATGACATCGACCAAATGCACTTCCTCGTGCTTCACATCGGGGAAGCTTGTTGCAGAGAGAACTGGAACTACAAAAACATCTGTAGCCCGTTCACCCGAATATATTATGTAACGAAAGGGTATGCACAAATCGAACTACCCGACAAAAAACAAGATTTGCATCCCGGGCTTATGTATATCATTCCGGCCTTTACCACACACAGTTACATTTGCCATGGAGAGTTTTGCCATTATTATATCCACATTTATAACGAATCCGACCACGATATTCTGGAAGACTGGGAACTCCCGACAGAAATCCGGACGGAAAACGAAACACTTTCCTACATCCGGAAATTGTATAAACTGTGCCCGGGTTTGGAACTTACGCAAACCGACCCGCAATATTATGACAACAGTCCGGCACTTACCCGCAACATCCTGAAGAACAAACAACGGGAACTGTATGCACGGGTGGAATCCCGTGGCATCATCTACCTATTACTGGCAGAATTCCTGCATCAGGCACAGCCGAAAACATACGTAGCCGATGAACGCATCACCCGGGTTTTGGCTTATATACGTACACATCTGAATGCCAAACCGACATTGAAGCTTTGGCTGCCCTATCCTGCCTGTCCAAAGACCACCTGATCAGAATCTTCAAACGGGAAATGAGAATGACACCTTTATGCTATATCAACAAGAAAAGGATGGAGAAAGCACAGCTCCGTCTGGTGACGGAACTGACTCCGATTAAGGAAATAGCTTACCAACTGGGCTTTGAAGACCAAGCTTATTTCAACCGTATCTTCAAAAAAAACGACGGACTGACTCCGATGAATTACCGTAAAAAGCTTATCATAACCAAACATTATAAGAAACAAATATGGAAAAACCGACTTCTCTCTCTGCCCACCGGGTACAAAAGATATTCCGCGCATGGCCCATCCTCCTCGTTTTCTTTCTGGCCCTTCTCACCAGACTATACTGGATACACGAAAAGGAATACATGTACATCGACGACCCGACTTCCGTCAGTCTTGCTTACAACCTGCCGGGGTGGGGAAAGAAGACGTTCGAGGCCGGACATATCCTTACAGGAGCTACGCCAACAATGTTACATCGACGACCGCGGGGACTGGAAGGTTTGTGGGACGATTTGGCCGCATTACATCATGACAATAGGGACGGCTCGCATGCCAGCCTCTATTATATGGCTCTGCGTTGTGCACTGACAGGAGTGGACACCCCATCGACAGATATGCTAATCCGCCGCAGTTGCGGGTTGAACCTTTGTGTTTTTCGGCCTGTCTTTCCTGTCCATGACACTCCTCTTACACATGTTATTTCCTGGAAAGACCATGTTGACGACTTTCTGCCTGCTATTGGCCTATATGAATCCTGTCTCCGTTTCAAACGTCCTACAGGCTCGCGAATACCTCATGGCGGAATGGCTATTTGTCCTTTGGGCCTATTGGTGCCTGCGAGCAGCCGCACGCATCCACAACCAACAGACACTTTGGGCACCCGGTACTTTTACGGGTGGGCTTGCCATATCAGCCGCCTTATTGTCATGCGGATACTTCAATGCCTTGTTTTTCGGATTTACCCTCTTATGCCTTGCTGTGTATAGTTGCCGTCAACACGCTTACAAGGACTTGGGCTTTTACCCGGTTCTGGGCATAGCCAGCCTGCTCGTATGCGTACTCCTTTATGAAGGTTTCTTCAACTTTCTGCATGATGCCCGCGCAACGGAAGTAGCAGATAAGATGCAAGGCGGCGACTGGCTTAGCAACTTGAGGCTTACCGTAATAGGACTGGGCTACATCACCGCCTTGCGCATACTCACCCCCCCGTATGGGGAGTAGCCATTATTCTCTACTTGGTAACCCTCCTTGTCCGTAAACCGAAACAACCGTTCCATTCCCACCGACTGCCGGGCGCATGGTTGTTCGTCTGCGCCATGGCATGGGCCGTAGTTATCATGTGGATGGCCAACTGGAAAGCGACTCGGTATATCAGCCCTTCCGTTCCACTGTGTTTAGTGGCTGTGGCCTACTATCTCGCCTTGGGCTTGCAGCGCGTCCCCAAAGTTCTGGCCGGCATATTCGTAGCGGCGTTTATCGCTTATGCATGGTGCGAACGCCCCATGGAATACGTGAATCGTACCTCGGACAGAGAATGGCCGTCACACGCGAAACGAATCTTGCTTTACGGTCCCGACCACGAGGAAAAAGAACACCCTTCTCCTTATAACCCACTTCATCGGTGACAAACAAGAAATCGCCATCGTGGAACACACGACTGACATCCGACATTATGCCGCAGAAGAAGACACAACCGTCTATGTTTACGGTGCAAAAACAGCCCGGACTTACAAACCGAGCCAGGATATAAAATGGAAAAAGAGTTCAACGATTGGATGAGCGTCTATACTTTTAACTTTCAATAAGCACGGTCGCGTATGCGGAAATACCTTCTTCGCGCCCTGTAAAACCTAACTTTTCTGTGGTTTGTGGCTTTTACAGACACGTCGTCTGCATCAATACCCATCACCTCAGCCAGACAAACCTGCATGGCGGGAATATGAGGTTTCAATTTCGGACGCTCCGCACAAACCGTGGCATCGACGTTCCCCACACGGTAGCCTTTCGTGCCAATCAGTTCCACTGTCTTGCGCAACAAGATTTTACTGTCGATGTCACGAAACTCCTCTCCCGTATCCGGAAAATGATAACCGATATCTCTCATATTGGCTGCCCCGAGAAGGGCATCGCAGATGGCATGAATCAAGACGTCGGCATCGCTATGCCCCAACAGCCCCATGGAGTGCTCCAAATGTATACCCCCCAACCATAATTCACGTCCTTCCACCAAACGGTGTACGTCGAAACCGAAACCCACTCTAATCTTTCCCATGATTTACCCTTTACGATTAACGACGACGGCCGAACAAATCTTTCATACCGTCCAAATCAAAACCTAAAGAATTGAAACGCATGGTCTGGTCGAGCGGATTGCTTTGAGCCGTAGAGAATACGTAACCGGCATCCAACGAAAATACACTCATCCGGAAACCGGCACCCACGGTGAAGTACTTGCGGTTTCCCTTGTTTTCGCTCTCGTGATGGTAACCGGCACGAAGCGAAAAGCGGTCATTATATATGTACTCCAAGCCCATGCTCCATTGTATCTCTTGCATTTCTTCCTTAAAACCGTTGGGGGCATCACCAAAACTCTTGAAAATACCGGCAATGGGGGATATATCGTAATAATCCCGCTGTACACGATCCGTATAATCCTGATCGGCCTCGCCTTCGTTCTGTTTCGGATAAGTCGGCACCAAAAGTTTATTGGCATCAGCCGCAATGGAGAACTTGTTATACTCATTTATAGGAATGAGGAAATTGACTCCCAAACGTAAATTTGTCGGGATGAATTCGGAGTTATCATCTCCACCGTAAGAAATCTTACTACCGATATTACTGATGTTCAATCCGATGCCCATGTTCCACTCCCGCGTACGCCCCGTAAAGTAACGGTTCCAATAAAGTGCTATGTCCGCAGCAAAAGCTTTACCGGGACTCGTCTCATCCGAATAATCGTAAGTAATGTCGGAATAAATAAAACGCAAAGCTACAGCCGCCGAGAACGTTTCGCTCAACATACGGGAATAGGCTACATCCACCGACATTTCATACGGACTGATGGTCATACCAACTTCATCGCCCTCGTTGAGGTTCGTAGAAACTTCACCCAAAGAGAAGTAACGGAGGGAAGCGCTCAACGCCTGATAATCACCCAAACGATAGAAACCGCTCACGTATGCCAAGTTAATATCATTGACCAACTGACGTAACCAGGGTGTATAGTTCACGGCAACTCCTGCCCGACCGATACAAAAAGGATATTTGGCCGGATTCCAATACTGCGAACTCACGTCCGGCTCCGTGGCCGCCCCAAGGTCGCCCATCGCACCGCCACGCGCATCCGGCGCAATGGATTGAGAGGTCACACTAGTGGTTACGGGGTTGAACATATTTTTTTTTTGTCCTGTGCATGTAGGGATAACATCGTGCCACACCACAGGCACAAAATAGCAAACAGATATTTCTTCATACTGGTTTTCTTTCTTTTTCACATGATAAAATAACGTGAGGCTTTTCTATTTATTGCCTAATATAATGATTTTATTCGCACGGGATACCGCCTTACTGTCCGGTGTAGACACGGTAGCCCGATATAAATAGACTCCGGTAGAAAGCGGCATGCCGGTAGATGTCGTCAAATTCCAATTCACTCGGTAGATTCCGTCTTCCGACATCCCCTCTTCCGTATGCGTCCATAGCTTGCGTCCGGCAAAAATCGAATACTTCGAGCATAAAACTACACTCCGTGCCCGGACGGTCATACCGCATAATAAACGTAGTCTGCTCACGAGCCGGATTGTTCGTGCAAGTCAGATTTATCAAATCAGGACTAAGACTGCTGTCTACATTGAAATCCAAAGTCACGGTAGAGGAATTATTCATCACATCCCATGCCCGGAAAGTCAGGGGTATGCTTACCATTCGGCAATGTAGGTATGACGTAAGCCAGTTGCCCTCTCCGGTAATCGCCGAAGTCACTTACGTAATCATTATTCAAAATATAAGTCATAGCAGGATCTCCGTCTATCGTAAGCTCCAAATCGTGCCCCACAGCCGTATTGGTCACATTAATTCCACTCTCATCTTCCAACAATGCCACGAAATAAGGTGAAGCGTTAACCGTTCCCCGGAAATGAAATCCTCACGGTTCAGATAAGCCGTAATCTTCGGCCCCTCTTTTGTCTCCCGGACAATTCATCACTGCTGCCGCCCACCGTCACATTTTCCGTATACCCATTAGCCTCACGCCGCTTCCCATTGTCGATTGCGTACAACAAAACCCGACCGGTCTCTCCTGAATACTTGATATCCATCGGTACCGGAAACGTAATGGTAAACTCACCCTGCTTAATGGAATCGCTACCGGTATACAAACGTTTGTCACGCGTCACATAAACCACAGCAGTATCCGATTGTCCATCATTGTTCAAACAGGTGATGACACTTTCACTGTCATATACCATTGCAGAAAGCACGCCCGAGTAATCAGGCAATCGGGTACCTGAAGCATCTGTCACATGTCCGGATACACGGGCTATGCTTCCCGCCTCAAAATTGGCAAAAGGCAAGTCATCTCCGATTTGTGTCCCGTTAATGCTATCTACCACGAGTTTATACTCGGGAACCCCGAGTTTCAAAGCCGGATCACCCAAAAGGACATAATGGAGTTTATTCACCGATTCGTCATTATAATGTGAACAAATACTATATCCATGATTTTCGCAATAATGCGGTGAAAGCAATTCTACTTTAGCTAAACGAACGGCATCTCCTACTGCATTGCGTCGACCATACATATCTTTCCCCAAAACAGACCTTGTAAAATAACGATTCATCAAACTGTTACGGTCGGAATACACCGTCCGGGTGGTTCCGTAAAAAGCCACGGCCGCTCCTTTTGGGTTCAGCACAGCCCGCTCGCCGATGTTGTCTTCCCATCATATCAAAAAGGATTCACATCGCAAGCAGCCGTAATCCACAAAGGCAAATTAGGTGAAGAAAAAAGAAGAAAAATCAGCCATCTTCAGCACCAACTCATGCGACAATTCACGTGGATTTCCATGCCCCGAATAATTCATCACCAGGCATCCTCCTCCATCTGTTGCTTAATGTCCGCCGTCACAGCAGGGTAAGAATATCCGGAAGCACCGGCTTCCCTTTTATAAGCATCCCAATAAATACGGTTTACCTGCATGCTGGCATGTTCTTCTTCCACCTGCTTTGCAATAAGTTCGGCTTTCCCGATATGGTCATTGTTGTCTCCATCGTCGCCCATCACGCAAATCACATTTCTCCAAGAGCCGGCGTACTTGTTCTCCATATAATCAACCGTCTTGTCCACCAGAATCTTGGCTTCCGCCTCCGTCGTCACCGGGAAACGGCCGATACCCAAATCTATCTTATTTTTCATCAAATTATCTCCTTCGCCATCATCCAAAAGCCCGAAATAGTCTTCCATCACGAAACTGGAGGTATGGCTGAGAGAATTCTCCGATTCGTAACAAAGCAGATAATCATCCGGATTAAGACCACGCGTGTCGGCCGTTATCATACAGGTTGTCCCATGCCGTCGCCGAACAACAAGAGGTAGCGGGGCATATCGGCATCCGTCGCTGCACGGTCATACAGCATTTTCATAAAACGGCGATAGGCCGTAGCATCCGGTGTCCCGGAAGAGAACTCATTATAAATCTGGTCGGCACGCACGATTTGTACACGCAAGCCATCCACACTCCGATGAGCTTCGGCCAAACGCTCCGCCTGTGCATAAAGTTTACCGCTGGCTGGAATAATGATAACCATGTCGGTGGCAGACGTGGCATGCAGATTCTGATTGGACACCTCGCCCATATAAGAGGGCGATGGAAAATCCGCATTTACATCCACTGCCACATATTCCAAGGTCGGATCGGATACCGGAACCGTATAGGTAGAACCGGACCATGTACCTTGGTATTCCGTCATAGGATTGCCCCTACGTCCCAAACACCACAACTTCAATCCGCTCCTCCCATTGGCATCTATCACAAGATTACTGGGCGCAGTTTCCGTATGACGAATGTACAAAAAAGCATCACGCATTTTGAGTTGCCTGCGGTAACACAATTCAAGATAGCCCAAACGGGCATCCACTCCGGCCGTAGAAACCAAAGTAACTTGGGTTCCCGTCGTTCCTTCATGCAAGGTGTTCAACGTGTAAGTCTGAGTCCCTTCCTTTGCCGCATCGTATTCTCCAGACCAACTAATTCTCATGGCAGACAATTTCACTCCATCGACCGTAGAGTCACATAAGAATCACCTTCGTCTTTGGTAGTATGTGCCGTAAAACTCACTTTCAAGGAACCACCCGCAGACGCAACGGGATCCACAACCGGCAACTGATAAGTACGCGAATTAGAAGAGGCGTAATTGGCAGACTCGTAAAAGTTACGTCCCGACTGGTACCATGCGTATTCTTCTTTCTTATACAATACATTTGCCGGCGTGTAATCCAAATTCTTCTGTGGAGAGCCGGACACGGCTGCTTTTTCTATCGTTCTGGGCGAATCCCCTTCCGTAAGAAAATAACAAGCCTGCTTTGCAAAAAGTATTCACACGGTGGGTCGCCCGCCCTCTACGGTCCGTAGCCGACCATGAAATCAGCCCCTTGCCGAAAAACAAAAGTCCCCGTTCGTCACGATAAAGAGGAACTTCTTCCAAATCGTCAAAATCCGTATCGGCATCTATCACTTCGTCCTGCACATGCCCCCCCCCCATAGCCATACAGTTTCACTCCGGGGAAGGGTCATTGAATCCCATCCACCTCAAATCAGCCGCAGTCAGACGATACACTCCATCTTCCGTAATACCGATTTTCACCCAACGCCCCTGAGACAGCACCGAATTAGAGGCATATCTTTCCGCAGCCGTCTTTCCCGCCGCAACCGACAATGCCCTCGTAAGTGTTTTCGGACTACGGACGATATTCATTTTGAAACTCGTCAACTTATAATATTTCCCTCCACGCCGTACGATGGGGACAAAAAAGCCACATCCAAAACACCCCTCTTCCGGCTTACCGCCACTTGGCAATAAACGTCCGGATTCTCCGGCAAGTCCTTTCCCCCATACAGCCACACGCTCTGCTTCCGTTGCGGTCAAACGGACATATTCAGGATAATCCAAACGGACTTCGTAGCGGAAACTACGGTAATCCTCGTCCAAAGGAATCACTTCCGTATATTGGCCCGGCAGCGTATCCGGACGCAATATATTCCAATCCACATAAGTAAATTCCTGTGCCCACAAACGTGTCATGCACGCCAGAAGCAAAAATATGGCTGTCTTTAATCTCATTCTTTCACCTCACATTAAAATCCAAAACTTTTCGTTCCTGGATATACCCCTGTAAATGTTGTCCCACAGCTACAGGCCCTACCCCCGAAGGCGTGCCGGTAAACAGCAAGTCACCTATCTTCAGCGTATAGAAGCGGCTGACGTATGCGATAAGTTCATCTACCGCGAAGAGCATATCGCCCGAATACCCTTCCTGCACCGTATGCCCGTCGATATCCAGATGAAAAGGTATCTGCTGGATATCCGGAAGCTCTTCCTTGGACACAAAATCTCCGATGGCCGCAGAGCTGTCGAACCCCTTGCAAAGTTCCCACGGCAGCCCCTCCTTTCTAAACTTTCTCTGCAAATCCCGTGCCGTAAAATCAATCCCCACCGTCACTGCATCGTAATAACGATAAGCAAAACGCGGAGCGATGTTCTTGCCTAACCGGCAAATACGGATCACTAATTCAGTTTCGTAATCACACTGTTTCGTAAAATCCGGGATAAAGAAAGGTTTCCCATCCTTCAATAAAGCCGAATCCGGCTTTGCGAAAATTACAGGTTCTTCCGGTTTATATAACGTTCCGTCAAGCTCTTTATTGTGCTTGGCATAGTTCATGCCTACTGCCAGTATCTTCATGACTCTATTTTCTTTTTAAATTATACTGCAAAAATACAGATTTATTTTCTACACCCGCACGCCTTAAACCTAATAACGTTATTTTAACGAAAAAAGAGCAGGACAATCCGTCGGGATGTCCTGCTCTTCCTCTAAAATATATTTGCGTATGAAAAATTATTCGGCACGCAAGGTAAAACGCTTGAAAGCTGTCACCGTACAATCCTTGTCGGCACCCTTCAAATAGTCAGCCACGCTGATCTTATCATTCTGAATGAAAGCCTGCTTCAACAAGCATTCTTCCTTGAACAGCTTATTCAGACGTCCGGTAGCAATCTTCTCAATCATATTCTCAGGCTTGCCCTCCTGACGTGCTTTATCAGCAGCGATTTCTTTCTCCTTGGCCAATACGTCTGCCGGATAGTCGCTTTCGTCAATCGAACGAGGATTCATGGCTGCAATCTGCATGGCCACTGCGTGCCCAAATTCCTCAGCCACTTTCTTGTTCAAAGCAACCATGGTACAAAGTTGGTTCTTGTTCTGATGGTTGTACACAGCGATGTCCTCACCTTCAATCACCATATAACCGTCCAACTCCATTTTTTCTCCGGTGATACCGCTACGGTCAACCACGGCATCTGCCACAGTCGCCTTACCCATCGGCAAAGCCTTCACCTCGTCCAAAGTCTTGCATTTGTTAGCTACAGCCAAATCAAGAATATCCTTCGCCAGCTTCACGAAATCTTCGTTCTTGGCTACAAAGTCCGTTTCACACTTCAAAGCGATAATCGCACCGAAACCATTCTCAGCCTTTACCAGCACACAGCCTTCTGCAGCCTCGCGGTCTGAACGCTTAGCAGCTACGGCCTGACCTTTTTACGAATGATTTCCATTGCTTTCTCGATGTCATTGCCAGCTTCTTCCAAAGCCTTCTTGCAATCCATCATACCCGCTCCCGACATTTGACGGAGCTTGGTAATATCTGCCATTGTAACAGCCATAATCTTATCTTGTATTACGTGTGATTAAATCAATTATGCTTCAGCTTCAGCCGTCTCGACAGTTTCTTCCTCTGCCTCTTCCGACTTCTCTACACGAGCCTTAGCCGTACGTTTACGGGGTTTGTTTTCTGCCTCGCCAGCAGCCTCCACATCCACTTTTTCTGCCTTACGTTCTTCCAGACCTTCAGCAATAGCCGCACAACAAGCTTCGAGTATCACCTCAACACTCTTGTTTGCATCATCGTTTGCCGGAATAACGAAATCGATGTTATCAGGGATTTGAGTTCGTATCTACGATAGCAAACACAGGGATACCCAAACGGTTTAGCTTCGCGGACAGCAATCTGCTCTTTCAATACGTCTACCACGAAAGTGCAGACGGAAGACGAGTCAAATCGGCAATAGAACCCAAGTTCTTCTCCAACTTGGCACGTTGGCGGGAGATCTGAAGAATCTCGCGCTTTGACAAATTGGAATAAGTCCCGTCAGCCGTCAACTTATCGATATTGGCCATCTTCTTCACAGCCTTGCGGATGGTCGGGAAGTTGGTCAACATACCACCCGGCCAACGTTCGATTACATAAGGCATGTTCACAGCCGCAGCTTTCTCAGCTACGACCTGCTTAGCTTGTTTTTTAGTAGCAACGAACAAAATCTTCTTTCCCGATTTTGCGATTTGTTTCAAAGCCTCTGCGGCATCGTCGATTTTAGCCACAGTCTTATGGAGGTCGATGATATGAATACCATTACGTTCCATAAAGATATAAGGAGCCATTGCCGGATTCCATTTTTCTTTTCAAGTGGCCGAAGTGGCAACCAGCTTCCAATAAGGTATCAAAATTAGTTCTTGACATTGTTTTTTCTTTTTTAATCGTTTACTTTCTTTTTTGTTTTCTCAACCAACCCACAGGTAGTCCCTAAGAATCCCGCGGGTTTAGATACTAAACGTTTATGCAGCTCGATAAACGGCCGATATTAACGTTTACTGAACTGGAATCTACGACGTGCTTTCGGACGACCCGGCTTCTTACGTTCAACAACGCGGGAATCACGTGTCATGAACCCTTCTGCGCGAAGTGCCTTCTTGTCGTCAGCATTGATTTTAACCAATGCGCGGGCGATAGCAAGACGCAACGCCTGAGACTGGCCGGTAAAACCACCGCCGTATACATTCACCTTGATGTCATATTTTTCTTCTACACCCAAAGTAGACAGAGGCTGCTTTACCACATATTGAAGAATTGTAGAGGGAAAGTACTCTGCAAGGTCTCTCTTGTTAATAGTAATCTTTCCTGTACCCTCGCTAACATATACGCGAGCTACGGCGCTCTTACGTCTGCCTAATGCATTAACTACTTCCATCACTTATTATTTATACAGGTTTATATCAATAACTTTAGGTTGCTGTGCCTCGTGTTTGTGCTCGCTGCCGGCATAGATATACAAATGACCCAGCAACTGGTCTGCCAAACGATTCTTAGGCAACATTCCCTTTACTACTTTTCTCACCAACTTATCCGCACCGTTAGGACGAGACATCAAACGGGCCGGAGTCATTTCACGCTGACCACCGAGATAACCTGTATAACGAAGATATACGCGTTCCGTCCATTTCTTACCGGTCAACTTCACCTTGTCTGCATTGATAATAATCACATTATCACCGCAGTCCACGTGAGGCGTAAAGTTCGGCTTATACTTACCTCTTAATAATTTTGCCACCTTAGAGCCGAGACGACCTAATACTTGGTCTGTTGCATCTACAACAACCCATTCCTTTTTCACGGTCTCCTTATTGGCCGAAATGGTCTTGTAACTTAAAGTATTCATTCTTTAATTTAAAAAATAAAATTGTTACTACTAAAAAACTTTAAATTCCTTTTTCTGCGATTCCCTAACCACCCTTCCAGGCCAATGAAAGAGCTATTAACACGCAGGTTCTAAGACTTTTATCGTCTTTTTGATAATAATCGGCTTGCAAAATTACTACTTTTCAATCAAACGGCCAACAAAATCCACAAACTTTTTCTCCCTTTCTTAGAGTTCAAGGCGCATGATATAATCATTCATATAGAACCCGTTACCGATATCGAAATCGCCTTCACGGTCGATGCGCATGCCCATACGGCGGTAAAAACCAAGCGCAGGATTTTGCCGGTTCACGTTCAGCTCTATCGCCCGCGCCTCCGGACAAACCCGTCTTACATACGCCACGGCATGGCGGAACAAGGCACTTCCACAATGGCCCCCCTGAAAATCAGGCAAAACATAAATTTTCTCCAGATGGAACACTCCGGCATCCTCCGGCCGCACAGACACATAACCGACCGGCTCTCCCTCCACATGAATAATAAAATAGACATGACCTTCCTTCGTCATCTGGCGGCGCAAACTGGCTTCGTCATACATCCAGTGCATCATATACTCGATCTGCTCCGGCGTCAGTATGGCCTGGTAAGTCGGCGGAAAAGCTTTCCAAGCCAAGCGGTTTATCAAGCCGCAATCTTTTATTTGTAGCTTTCCTTATGGTATGTCGGAGGGCTAAATTACGTGTGCTCATTATCTTATGTTCCTTTATACTATGGACAAAGATAACGCTTTCTCATGCTTCCCACAATCCAACGCTTATTTTTCAAACCCCATCGTTGATAATTTAACACAGGACATGCCCACGGCCATCCCTCATAAGCGGCAGCCGGACTTACCCCAAAAACGATATGCCCTTTCTGTTCGACTCCCCAAAAAAGCCATACCTCCCAACCTACAAAAAACAAGACACAGCCCATCCCAAAATCAATCTCCTGAGAACGAAAAATCAATCTCAGGCGAACGATTTTTCACCTTCAGGAGAAAAAAATACGAATCTACGGAGAATGATAAAGCGCTATAATACAAGTGTTTGTCACATTCTTAATCTAAGACAAAGTAAGCTTACAAAAAAAGGATACCCACCAGCGGGCATCCTTCTCTTATATCTGTCTCCCACGCAGGAGAGCAACAGGTTTAGAACTCTGCGTTCTTCGGGGGTACGGGGAAAGGAATGACATCGCGGATGTTCTGCATTCCGGTGACGAACAAAAAATCAAACGCTCGAAACCCAAACCGAAACCACTATGCGGACATGTTCCGAAACGACGGGTGTCGAGATACCACCACATGTCCTTCATCGGGATATTCAGCTCCTCGATACGGGCCATCAACTTGTCATAGTTCTCTTCACGCTCGGAACCACCGATGATCTCGCCGATTTGCGGGAACAACACGTCCATGGCACGCACCGTCTTCCCATCGTCGTTCATCTTCATGTAGAAAGCCTTGATTTCCTTCGGATAATCCGTCAGAATGACGGGACGCTTGAAATACTCTTCCACCAAGTAACGCTCATGTTCGCTGGCCAAATCGGCTCCCCAATATATCGGGAATTCGAACTTGCGGCCGTTCTTCACAGCTTCCTCCAGAATCTCGATACCTTTCGTGTAGGGCAAACGCACAAAGTCGTTCTCCACCACGAAGTTCAGACGTTCAAGCAACGTCTTGTCGATCATCTTGTTCAGGAAAGCCAAATCGTCCTGGCAATTATCCAAAGCCCAACGCACGCAGTACTTGATGAAGTCCTCTGCCAAATCCATATTGTCACGGATGTCGTTGAAAGCCACTTCGGGTTCGATCATCCAAAATTCAGCCAAATGGCGCGGTGTGTTGGAGTTCTCCGCACGGAACGTAGGGCCGAAAGTATAAATGGCACCCAAAGCCGTGGCCCCCAACTCTCCTTCCAATTGTCCGGATACGGTCAGCGAAGTCGTCTTGCCGAAGAAATCGTCGGAATAGTCTATCTTTCCTTCGTCGTCCTTCTTCAGGTCATAGAGGTTCTTCGTAGTCACCTGAAACATCTGTCCGGCTCCTTCGCAGTCGCTGCCCGTAATAATCGGCGTATGGAAATAGAAAAAAGCCATGTTCATGGAAATAACGATGGATGGCCATCGCCATGTGATGACGGATACGGAACACCGCACCGAACGTATTGGTACGCAAACGCATGTGGGCATGCGTACGCATATATTCCATGCTCTGCCCTTTCTTCTGCATCGGATAATCCGAACCGCACGTACCCAACACCTCTATTGCACGGGCCTGGATCTCCACGGCTTGTCCCGAACCTACACTTTGCACCAATTCACCTGTCACACTCAGGCAAGCCCCGGTCGTGATGAGTTTAATCAGTTCATCATCAAACTTATCCGCATCGGCCACTACCTGTACATTATTAATCGTCGACCCGTCATTCAAAGCGATAAAGTGGACAGATTTGCTGCCACGGCGCGTACGCACCCAACCTTTACATTGACCTCCGAACCGTAGTCCTCACGTTTCAGTACATCTATAATCTTTATTCTACGAATAGTTTCCATTTTTTTTCATCTTTATGATATCCTATCATTCGAACGCCCCCATGCGCAACATGTTGACTTCCTGCTCTGTCAGGAATCTCCAGTCGCCTCGACGGACGTTCTTCTTCGTCAGCCCGGCAAACAACACGCGGTCGAGCTTCACCACACGGTAACCTAAAGCTTCGAATATGCGGCGCACAATACGGTTTTTACCGGAATGAATTTCAATACCGACCTGTTTCTTATCGGTAGGACTGGCATAGTCGATGGCGTCTGCACGTATTTCCCCGTCTTCCAACGTGATGCCCTCGGCAATCTGCCGCATATCGGCAGCCGTTACGTTCTTGTCGGTCGTCACATGGTAGATTTTCTTTTTCAGGAATTTGGGATGTGTCAGCTTGGAAGCCAGTTCCCCATCGTTAGTAAACAACAATACACCCGTAGTGTTACGGTCAAGACGTCCCACCGGATAAATACGTTCACGACAAACGTTCTTGACCAAATCCATCACGGTCTTGCGGTTTTGCGGATCGTCGCTCGTGGTCACGTAATCTTTCGGTTTGTTCAGCAGGACATACACCTTGCGCTCGATGCTCACAGGCTGCTCGTGGAACTTCACTTCATCCGTACGTTTTACCTTCGTTCCCAACTCTGTAACCACCGTCCCGTTGACACTCACTACACCTGCCGTAATAAATTCGTCCGCTTCACGACGGGAACAAACTCCGGCATTGGCCAAGAACTTGTTCAAACGAATCGGAGCATCCGGATCCACATTGAGTTCTTTATACTCAATCTGTTTCTTCATGCTATATTTGGCATTGGGGTCGTAATTACCGGTACGGCGCTGCTGCAGCCTGCCTCCACCGAAACGGTTGTTCCCATAGCCGCCTTGCGGACGACGGAAACCGCCACCATTATTGTCGCGATAGCCTCCTTCACGGTTACCGTAACCGCCTTCGCGACGGTAACCACCGTTGTTCGGACGGAAACCGCCCTCACGGTTATAACCTCCTTCACGGTTACCATATCCGCCTTCACGACGATACCCCCCATTATTCGGACGGAAACCGCCCTCGCGGTTATAGCCTCCTTCGCGGTTGGCATATCCACCCTCACGATTATAATCCTGACGGGGCTGATAGCTGCGATAAGGACGCTGGCCACCGCCGTAACTACGCTGTTCGCCACCGAAACCACGATTCACGGTTGTAAGACGGCCGGAAAGGTCGTCCCTCCTGTGCGCCATCGGCACCATTGGCCGTATAAGCCCGTTCAGCCCGCTGAATCCGCGGGCCTCATGACACGGCCTTCACGTCCTGTACGATTTAAACTCCGATTGTTGTTCTCACTGTCGAATGGCTTATAGCCCTCACGGCTACGCTCTGTTCCTTCAGGAGCAAAATTATCCTGCCATTTTTCGTCTTCCATACTTTTTTCCTTTCTATATAATAATTAAAACAAGGAGACTGCGTTCGCCCTCGCGGGCCAGTCGCATCTCCGGTCAACATTTTTAAATTCCCGTGTAAGAGTGGGGCGTAATGGCACGAAGCTCCTGCTTCACCTCTTCACTGACAGCCAACCACTCTATGAAATTTTTAATGGATTCTTCCGTTATAGCCTGGTTCGTACGAGTCAAAGCTTTCAAAGCCTCATAAGGATGAGGATATGCCTCCCGGCGCAGAATCGTCTGGATGGCTTCGGCCACGACCGCCCAGCAGTTGTCCAAATCGGCATTGATGGCCTCACGGTTCAGCAACAACTTGCGCAAACCTTTCAGCGTGCTCTGGATGGCAATCACCATGTGCCCCATAGGTACACCGACATTGCGCAAGACTGTGGAGTCCGTCAAGTCGCGCTGTAGACGCGACACCGGTAACTTCATACTCAAATGTGCCAATATGGCATTGGCTATACCCAAATTACCTTCGCTATTCTCGAAATCTATCGGGTTCACCTTATGAGGCATGGCACTGGAACCGACCTCGCCGGCTTTAATCTTCTGTTTGAAGTACTCCATAGACACGTACTGCCAGAAGTCACGGTCCAGGTCTATCAAAATCGTATTGATGCGCTTCATGGCATCGAAAACCGCTCCCAAATTGTCGTAATTGGAAATCTGGGTCGTATATTCCTCACGCTCCAACCCCAACTTATCAGCCACAAAATTATTGCCGAACGACTTCCAATCGTAACGGGGGTAGGCCACATGATGGGCATTGTAATTCCCCGTCGCTCCGCCGAACTTGGCTGTAATGGGGCACGCTTTAAGCATCTCCAACTGGCGTTCCAGACGATAGACAAATACCATAACTTCTTTCCCCAAACGGGTAGGCGAAGCAGGCTGTCCGTGTGTCTTGGCCAACATGGACACGTCGTTCCATTCCTCGGCATACGCGCGAAGCTGGGCTATCAGTTCCTCCATCTGGGGATAGTAACATTCCTCCAAAGCTTCTTTGATGGACAAAGGAACCGATGTATTGTTGATGTCCTGAGATGTCAGGCCGAAATGAATGAATTCCTTATAAGCTTCAAGACCTCCTATTTTATCAAACTCTTCCTTGATAAAATACTCCACAGCCTTCACGTCATGGTTCGTCACGCTCTCTATTTCCTTCACCCGTCCGGCATCCGCTTCCGTGAAATTCCGGTAGATGTCACGCAAACGGGAAAACAAATCATGATTGAAATCAGCCAACTGCGGCAAAGGCAATTCGCACAAAGTAATAAAGTATTCAATCTCTACACGCACGCGATAGCGAATAAGCGCGTATTCAGAAAAGTAGGAAGCCAAAGCCTCTGTTTTACCTCTATAACGGCCGTCTATCGGAGAAATAGCCGTCAACAAATCCAATTCCATAAAAGTAATACGTATTATTTATGCTACAAAAATAGTTCATTTTATCGATTCGCACATATTAAAATAGAGAAAAGTTATCGAAAAACAGAGATTGATGACATAAAACAAAAAAGACACCTTCCAAGTGTCTTCCTGCGTGGTGGGCGCTGAGGGATTCGAACCCCCGACCCTCTGCTTGTAAGGCAGATGCTCTGAACCGGCTGAGCTAAGCGCCCCTCTTGCTATGACACGAAAGAGAAAAAGAATCTGTGGTGGGCGCTGAGGGATTCGAACCCCGACCCTCTGCTTGTAAGGCAGATGCTCTGAACCGGCTGAGCTAAGCGCCCCTCTCTTTCGTTTCAAAAGCGATGCAAAGGTACGCCTTTTTTTCGTTTCTGCAAATTTTTGACGCACTTTTTTTTTGCACCAAAAGGTAAAGTTATCCGCCCGAAGTATCCTCAAAGAGCGGATAGCTACTAACATTTCCACCCCAAACGTACCGCACCCCCGACCTGAAGATACAGCAATTCGGGTATTCTTTTTCCGTAATTCATATACCATTATAATGGAGAGAAACCGATAACTTTGCATTATCATTTTAACAGAACGGACATGACATTAGAACGATTTCAACAGATGATTGCAACAGGCAAGCCCTTGGCCGGCGAGGAAATGATTACTTTCATGCGCGAACAGAGCGATGCCACCCGCCGTTTGCTCTTCGACTTGAACGGCTCTTACCACTCTCCCGAAGAAATTGTCGCCCTGTTCAGCCGGATTACCGATAACAAGGTGGACGATTCCTTTCACCTATTCCCTCCCTTTTATACCGATTTCGGGAAAAACATCCATCTCGGAAAGAATGTCTTCATCAATTCCTGTTGTCAGTTTCAAGACCAAGGTGGCATCTTTATTGGTGACGGTACTTTGATTGGGCATAGCGTGGTGATGGCTACGCTAAATCACGGCTTTGCCCCCGACGACCGTCAGAACCTTTATCATTCGCCCATCCATATCGGAAAAGGTGTATGGATAGGCGCACATGCCACCATCTTGGCGGGCGTGACCATTGGAGACCACGCCATCGTAGCGGCAGGTGCGGTGGTAAACAAGGACGTTCCTGCACGTGCCATAGTAGGAGGAGTACCGGCCAAAGTGATAAAGTACATCGACCGTACCATAGACCTTTGAGTAACAGTATTTACGCCTCGGCATCGCTCATTCCTGCATTTTGGAGTGTGGATTGTTCATAAAAAAATCCGTCGTAGGAGCAAAATCCCACGACGGACGGTATTCATTTCTTTCCGGACTATATCATTTTCCACTAAAACGGGCAGCCTGCTCGGCAATCAAGGCCTCATCGTCGAAATAATTTATCTTCATGGCCTTACGCACCTCCGACAAGGTGTCGGCCGCTACGGCGCGAGCCGCCTCACATCCTTTCTTCAACATCTCATATACCGCCGGAATATCTTGTTCGAACTCCTTACGACGCTGACGGATAGGTTCCAGTTCTTCCTGCATCACGGCTGCAAGGAACTTTTTCACTTTCACGTCACCCAAACCTCCACGGCGGTAATGGGCTTTCAGCTCCTCCAAATCGGCATAATCTGGCAAATAACGGCCGAAATGCTCCGGACTGGAAAAAGCATCCAGATAAGTAAACACCGTATTGCCCTCCACTTGTCCGGGATCGGACACCTTCAGGTGGTTGGGGTCAGTGTACATGGTGCGTATCTTCTTCTCCACCTCGTCCGCCGAGTCTGACAAATAAATACAGTTACCGAGAGACTTGCTCATTTTAGCCTTGCCGTCGGTACCTGGCAAGCGCAAGCAAGCGGCATTTTCCGGCAACAGGATATTGGGCTCCACAAGCGTATCCCCGTAGATATAGTTGAAACGACGGACAATCTCACGCGCCTGTTCCAACATCGGCTCCTGGTCCTCTCCCACCGGCACGGTCGTCGCTTTGAAAGCCGTAATGTCGGCAGCCTGACTGATAGGATAAGTGAAGAATCCCACGGGAATGCTCGCCTCGAAGTTACGCATTTGTATTTCTGTCTTCACCGTAGGATTACGTTGCAGGCGCGAAACGGACACCAAATCCATGAAATAGAAAGACAGCTCGCACAACTCCGGTATCTGCGACTGGATGAAGATGGTGGACTTGGCCGGATCGATGCCGCAGGCCAAATAATCGAGTGCCACTTCTATCACGTTCTGCCGTACCTTTTCCGGATTGTCTATATTGTCCGTCAAGGCCTGGGCATCTGCTTCAAAGATGAATATTTTATCGAACTGACCGGAGTTTTTGCAACTCCACTCTTCTTCGTAAAGAGCCTACATAATGGCCGATATGCAATTTTCCCGTAGGACGGTCTCCCGTCAATACAATTTTTTCCTGCTTCATTTTCTGTCTGTATAATTAGTTCTGCAAAGATAGTGCAAATCGAGAGCAAAATATCAAGCTCGCTTGGAATATTTGCCGAGATGCCGCCTATTTTATGAAAAGACACAGAGAATGCCCTGAAGAAACAATGAGGTTCATCCAAAAAGCTGGTCTAAATCATCCTGCTCCAATATGGCCACAACGACCTTGCCGTCAGGGGTCTGATTGGGATTACGGCAGACGAACAAGTCGTCTACCAAAGCCTCCATCTCTTCATTGGACAACACCTGCCCCTGCACAATGGCGGCGCTTCGAGCCAGCGACAAAGCGATATAATGGCGTACATCTTCCTCTACATTACATCCCTTTTCTATGGAAGAATGCACAATGCCGCGCACCATTTCCACAGGATTCAATCCTTCTGTTCCGGAAGGGACGGCGTTAATGGAGAAACTTCCGCCCCCCAACACGGACAAATCGAAGCCCAAGGCATGCAAGTCGTCTGTCAGATGCTCCAACACAATGCCTTCTGACGGTGGCAACTGTAGCATTTCGGGAAAAAGCAGCCCTTGAGACTGTCCGTTGCTTCCCTCCATTTGTTTACGATAACGGTCGTAAAGCACACGGATATGTGCACGATGCTGGTCGATAATCATCAGTCCGGACTTCACCGCCGTCATGATATATTTGCCTTTATACTGATAATGCTGGGTCGATTTTTCAAAGGTATCCTTTGTATCCGCATACAAAGTCAGATCGTCGGGGACGGAGGATGAAAAATCTCCTCCCCCGAAATCGTTCGTCACCGCGGAAGACGCGCTTTTCCCCATTCCGTCATACAAAGGTTCCCAATCCATCCGCTGCGATTTATAACCGGAAGAAGAGCCGGACTTAAAAGGATTGAAATCGGGATTCACTTCCAATACCGGAGCTTCAACGGTTGCCGGAGAAAAAGCATTGCCAAATACAGGAATGTCCGGAGCACCTTCCGTGTCGAAATCAATCGTAGGCACGGCATTGAAGCGCCCCTAACGACTCTTTCACCGCTGCCACTATAATCTGCCAAATGGCCAGTTCGTTTTCAAACTTGATTTCCGTCTTCGTAGGATGGATATTCACGTCGATATTGGCCGGGTCTACTTCGAAATAGAGGAAATAGGACACCTGCTCACCTATGGGTATCAACTGTTCGAAAGCCTCCATCACTGCTTTGTGGAAATAAGGATGACGCATATAACGTCCGTTCACGAAGAAGTATTGATGGGCTCCTTTCTTACGGGCAGAATCCGGTTTACCCACGAAACCGGACAAACGGACCAAAGAAGTCTCTACATCGACAGCCAAAAAAGTTGCTCGTTGAGTTTCTTACCGAAAATATTGATGATACGTTGGCGCAATGTGGATTTTGGCAAACTGAGCACCACACTGCCGTTTTGTGTCAAAGAGAAAGCTATGTCTTCATGCACTAAAGCCACGCGCTCAAACTCTTGCAATATATTACTCAGCTCGGTCTGATTGGATTTCAAGAACTTGCGACGTGCAGGCACGTTAAAGAAAAGATTCCGTATCAGGAAATTACTTCCCGGCGCACAGGAAACCGGCTCCTGTCCTACCAGTTGGGAACCTTCGATATTCACACACGTCCCCAATTCGCTCCCGGCTTGACGGGTTCTCAATTTACTTGGGCCACAGCCGCAATAGAAGCCAATGCCTCTCCCCTTCGGAAGCCCATCGTACGCAAAGCGAACAAATCACCGGCTTCACGTATCTTGGACGTAGCGTGACGTTCGAACGAAAGACGCGCATCGGTCTCTGACATCCCCTTCCCGTCATCCACTACTTGAATAGAAGTCTTGCCCGCATCTTCCACCACTACGTCAATCCGTGTGGCCGAGGCGTCCACGGCATTTTCAACCAATTCTTTTATCACAGAGGCCGGTCGTTGTATCACTTCACCGGCAGCAATCTGGTTTGCTACCGAGTCCGGCAGCAAATGTATAATATCACTCATCTTTCAGGATATGCTTAAAACCGAAAACTTCCAGTCAATAAATAATGCCAAATGAAAAGCAACGCACCGATAATAATCAATGCTACTCCCCATTTCATAGGCTTACGCCCGCTTTCTTTCCTGCGCCGCAAATGCTTTGTCCCTTTCACGAAAGTTCCGCGGATATCTTCCGGATTAAACTCCTTCGGCGGCAGCATGCCCAACTCTCGTTTGGCACGCTCTTCTATGGCCTTCAGTTTTTCTTTTTCGTTCATTTATATATATATATAAGGATGATGGAACTTTCGAGGTTCTCGTGTCTTAAAGAGTGCCATAAACTATTTCTTTTTAATTTGATCCAAAGATTGTAAAGGTGCCTTGTGCTTGTAAGACGTCTTAAGCTCCGTTCCGGACTTCTTGGGGCGCCATACGAATATATCGTCTTTGTTCAACGGACGGATATAGTCGAACCAGGCAAAATTGGACAGATAAAGCCGATTAGGCGGTATCATGACTATCGGATAGATTACCCCCGTAGAGGCCGGCATCCATATCTTCTCCATTTTCCGTTCCTTCATAAACAATTTAAGTTCAGTGGTTTCCGTATAGTTCAACCCTATCATCAAACTGTCATCATCAAACATATAATAGTCCACATAAACGTTGCCGTTCACCCACGTCTCATACATCTCCCCGTCACGAAAGTAGGAAGTCATCTCTTTTCCGGCCACTTGATTATAATGCACCGAGTCGATCCGCTCCACGGAAAGCGTTTGGTCTATGACATGAATCCGGTCTATGGTAGAATCGTTCAAATAAACTTTAATCACCTCTCCCAATACTTGCTGCCCGCCGTTCCATACGATAGGGTCACGGTACATCGTGATGCAAGTATCACGCGAATCGAACACCAAAGAGTCGCAAACCGATTGGACATCCATACGGTAGGAACGCACCTTGTGATAGCCCCGGACTTCGCGGTACATGCTATCGGTATCCATATAGAAAGTGTACACTTTGAACGTGTCGGCATGCATGTACATCGTGTCACGTTGCGAATAATCTATAGCTACCGCACTGTCCGTCGCCATGGAATAACCGGTACTGTCATTATAGTAACAATAGTTTCCCGTCAGCATGTTTTTTATTCACCTCGTCGGTGTAGACCACATTACGAAAACCTTCTCCCACACCGGACTTGCTGTCATAATACAAACTGTCGCCCACCATCTTACGCCCCTTGTTGGTCACAATGGAACGGTCGAGCAAGATGGCTTCCTCTGTCTGGGTATTGTAAAGCCCGACTCGGAATAAATATGATTGTCGCCGCTGTCGATATTGAAGGACCGACAATCTCTGCCATACTCGTCAGGGTATTATAGTTCAACGTATCGGAAATCAACGTAAACTTCGGGTTCTCCAACTTCACATTATAATTAAACACGGCCTGACGCGTAGGCGGACTATATTGCCCCCAATCGGAAGTCAACACATTGTCTTTGTCTACCAACTTTCCCTTCGAAAAAAATATCCCAATTCATACAGACGGTCGTAATCGAGACTGTCCGTATAGAGTTTGGATTCACGATGTCAGTACCACATTGTGGCGGACACGGGCCAACTGGTCCAAACCGTTATACAGCAACATGTCGCCAACCAAATCCAACGTATCCCCTGTACCATCTTCACATGCCCGAAAGCATCGAATGAATTCGTGGCCTCATAAAAACAAGCACTGTCGCAATACATCAGCACCCCATCATGTTGGAACTGTACATTTCCAGTCAATATTTGTGCACCGGGATGCCGGTACTGGTCGTACGTAAGGTTATCCGTATGCAACAAAATAACCTTTGTCTTCGACTGCTCCCGCTGCGGCTGCTCTTCAGCATAAGACACCGCAACATAAAGCCCAAACAGGCATAGAATACAAAAAGAAAAGTAATCTATGCCCGCCGTTTATTCTTTTATTCTGTTTTTTATCCTTCATTTTATCCATCCGGGATATTCAAAATCACAATCCCCCAACCTTCGTTAATACGTATGTAAGTAGATTTCTGCTTATCTTTTATCCATTGATTGATTTTCTGTTCCTGCAACTTGGCCATGACTACGTCCTTCAGCACTTTGAAAATCCTCCGACATCGAAGCCCGGTGTGCTTTAATATGCGTTTTCAATTTTACCACGGCACACACTTCCTTACCTTTAGAGTTAACCATCAAGAAAGGATTGGAAATCTCTCCGGTCTTCATCGTGGAAACCACTTTAGCCACTTCGGCCGGCAATTCCTGTAATTGGAAACGAGACGTACGGATTTGGTCGCCCACCGATTGGTCGAACTTCACATTCGTCATCAGCCCCGGTTGTTACGGCTGTCCTTATCATCGGACAAGAAAGTAGCGGCCTCCTCAAAGGAATATTTCTCCTTACGGATATCCTCGGCTATGGAATCCATACGCACCATCGTCGTATCAATATCAGCTTGAGCTAACTTAGGCTTACGCAATATATGACGTACCTTTACCTTATCTCCACGCTTGTCCACCAACTGAATGATATGAAAACCATACTCTGACTCCACTACTTTCGATATTTTCTTAGGGTCGGTCAAACTGAAAGCTACGTTGGCAAAAAGCCGGATCCAACTCTCCACGCCCCACGTAATCCATTTCTCCTCCATAACGAGCCGAACCCGGATCCTCCGAATAAAGGATGGCTAAAGTGGAAAATGAGGACTCTCCATTATTGACACGGTCGGTATAATCACGCAACTCTGCCTTTACCCTCTCTATTTCTTCCTGTGGGATACGAGGTTGCTGGGTTATAATCTGCACTTCCACCTGATCGAAATCCACGGCAAACTATCTTCCGGCATATCTTTTAAAATAACGCCGCACCTCGGCTGGTGTCACCTTGATATCCGAAGTCAAGTTCTCCCGTACTTTTGTACTGTGTATTGTTCTTTAAGAGATTCGAACATCATCTCACGAATCTGCGTCATCGTCTTATGATAATATTCTTCCAACTTCTCTTTCGAACCGGCACGCATGATCAATTCATTCAAACGTGCCTCCATGTTGGCGGAAATCTGGGAGTTCTCGACTTCCACACTGTCCAACTGTGCCTGATGCAAAAATAATTTCTGTATAGCCAACTGTTCGGGAATGACACAATAAGGATTACCGGAAATGTTCGCTCCGAAATCCATACGGGCTGCCTCCACATCGGAACGCAAAATTGCTTCATCGCCCACCACCCAAATCACTTCATCCACCACGTTATTCGGGCTTTGTGCAAACAAATGCATTTGTATCCCTCCGAAAAGGAATACAAATGCATATAATAACTTCTTAAAAGATTCATATACTACTTGTTCTAAACTGCCTACGAAGATAGTGTTATTCAAGGCTGCTTCAATGCTTGTTAACCGTATTTAAAACCTCTTTGTATATTTCAACCTTATAGGTCTCCCCCGCAATCTGCGCACGAACTCCGCTTCGCAAGCTGCCTGATAATCCGATACGACCTCTCCACGCACGTCTGTCCAGTCTTTTGGCTTTCTCAACTTCTTGCCGTACACAGCCGTATACGGATAATACTCTGACGGCTTAGGTTCTTTCTTTTTCCTTAAAAACCAGATGGTCTACAAAAAAGCATTATCTCCTTTCTTAAACAAATTCTTTTCAACTCTGATTTGCTTTACGGAATCCTGATTGAAAGATGCACGCAAGGTATCTATCCATTGAGCCTCATCCACCGATTTCAGCAATTTTCGTACGTCTTTCACCAACCCTTTGTCTTTGCAATGGTACACCACGCCTCTATAGCGCGGCTCATCCCATTTATACTTTGACTTATGGGCCTTGAAATAAGCTTCCAGTCCGACCGTATCTTTGGCAGCCTTGTCCCAAACCTCGCGCGTACTTATTTCATATAACAAAAGTCCGTCGTGATACTCTTGAATCAGATACTTCAGGCTCTCGTCTTTGGCACAAAGTTCCCGTACTTTCTGCTCTATCACATCTTCTTCCGTCAATTTTCCGGCCGAACCTTTTACTAAAGAGTCTATGGCCATCGAAGCCACACGCTCTTTCAGGCCCCGGCTTTCCAAAAAACGCTGTAATTGAGGTTTCAACTCTTCGTATGACTCGAGTTGCTTCCGGTCTTTCATCAGCACGATATGATATCCCATCGGTGACTGAAAAGGTTTCGACATTTCTCCCTTATTCAAAGAAAAAAGCAACATCCTCAAACTCTTTCATAGTCTGCCCTTTGGCAAACCATCCGCCCTAAGTCGCCTCCTCGTGCCGCAGAACCTTTGTCGGCAGAGCATTGCTTGGCCAAAGTAGCGAAATCAGCCCCCCTGCTGCAAAGCGGTATAAATAGAATCTATGCGTTCTTTTTGCTTTCGCCTGTTCCTCAGGTGTCGCTTTCTGTGCCACCAATATCATGATATGGGCAGGATGAATCAGCCCGTCCGGACCGATGGAAGCTTTCATTCCGTCATAATAACGCTTCAACTCTTTTTCTTCTGCCGACACCGACACGAAGTAAGGACGTATCTGTTGGTCACGATAAGTCCGGAACTCTTTCTTGAAAAGAAGAAAGCGTATCATAACGGGCATCCAATGCAGCTTCCACTTTCAACTTATAGTTCACAAACAAGTCCACATATTCGTCAACGGTCTTCTTATCTACAACATTCTCGCCATTATTCTTGTTAAAATTATGAATTCCGAAGACGAGGAACATTACCGTTAGACAACAAACACCAAAACACCAAAGTGCCTTTTCTCATCGTTTCCATCATTCCGGACGACTATAATTCGGTGCCTCGCTCGTAATGGTCACATCGTGCGGATGGCTTTCAAAGCACACCATTCGTAATTCTCACAAACTTGGCCTGATGCAAATCCCTATCGTGTTGGCGCCGCAATATCCCATTCGGAACGCAAACCTCTATCAGTTGGAAGATAACCTCCTGAACCGTCCCTTATAGGGCACACGACCGGCAATTCCTTCCGGAACCAATTTCTTCACGTCTTTCACTGCCGCCTGAAAATAACGGTCTTTTGAACCGCATTCCATGGCTTCAAGAGAACCCATGCCTCGATAAGATTTGAACTTACGACCATTAAATATAAATAGTGTCGCCCGGAGATTCTTCCGTCCCAGCCACCAACGAACCGATCATCACACAATATCCTCCGGCTGCCAATGCCTTGACCACATCACCCGAATAACGCAAGCCGCCATCCGCAATCAAAGGAACTCCCGTACCCTCCAACGCACTGGCTACATCATAAATAGCTGACAACTGCGGCACTCCGACACCGGCAACCACACGAGTCGTACAAAAATAGAACCGGGGCCGATTCCGACTTTCACGCCGTCGGCACCTGCTTCCACCAACATCTTAGCAGCTTCCCCCGTGGCCACATTACCCACTACGATATCCACATTCGGAAATTCAGCCTTAGCGGCTTTCAATTTCTCAACCACATATTTGGAATGACCGTGTGCCGTATCAATCACAATAGCATCAGCTCCGGCTTCTACCAAGGGCACGCATACGGTCCAACGTATCGGCAGTTACTCCGACTCCTGCTGCCACACGCAAACGCCCCTTCTCATCCTTTGCAAGCCATCGGTTTGTCTTTTGCTTTTTGTAATGTCCTTATAAGTAATCAAACCAACCAACCGGCCATCCTTATCCACCACAGGCAATTTCTCAATTTTATTTTCCTGCAAGATTTTAGCCGCAGCCGAAAGGTCTGTCTGCTGATGTGTCGTGACCAGATTCTCTGAAGTCATCACTTCATCTATCTTACGGTCGGGATTCTGTTCAAAACGCAAATCACGGTTCGTAACGATACCCACCAATTTGTTTTCATCGTCTACAACGGGAATACCTCCGATATGATACTCGCTCATCATATTCAGCGCATCTCCCACCGTACGTCCGCGTTTAATCGTCACCGGATCATAAATCATACCGTTTTCAGCACGTTTCACGATAGCCACCTGACGAGCCTGTTCCTCTATGGACATATTCTTGTGAATCACACCGATACCTCCTTCTCTCGTGCAATGGCAATAGCCATTGGAGCCTCGGTTACAGTATCCATTGCAGCCGTGACGAAAGGCACTTTCAATTCAATGTGACGAGAAAACTTTGTGGTCAACTCCACCGTACGTGGTAAAACTTCTGAATAAGCAGGAATTAACAATACATCATCGTAAGTTAATCCATCCATTACAATTTTATCTGCAATAAATGATGACATAGGCTTTAAATTTATTGCATGCAAATATACGCATTTTATATGAAACAGCGACCTTTTTTTGTTTTTTTTGTGATAAAAGGCGGCCTCATCGCCTCAAAAAATGATATGGCCGCCTTACCTTTTTCCCTTCACATCTCACAGGCTACAAAAGAAGGAAACGAATACGGGAACACTCAAATCTATCAAAACGCCATGTAGAATCGCGATCGGCATCATATCCTTACCGGAATAACGCAGGATAGAAGGCAACAGCACATCCATCGAATTGACTCCTGCTGCCGAAATCGGAGC
>VOFF01000476.1_pt1 | contig 58900 bp, 133 predicted proteins | sample 5384061 | NCBI WGS metagenome assembly VOFF01 (sample SAMN12384725, study PRJNA508395) | human gut metagenome | isolation source: healthy gut E | host: Homo sapiens | reverse complement strand
AACAGTTATTATATCTGTTGCATTGATGTTTAGTTTTAATTCTATTGCAGTATCAAAAGATATAATTGAACTTTCAACATATATGGAACATTTTTCAAAGGCTATAACTGGAGTTAGTATAATAATAATATTTGTAATGGCTTGGCTCATCAATTATACAATGAAATTTATGTTAGAAAAAAGAAGCAAAGAATTTGGAACATATCAAATTTTAGAATAGAGAAAAAAGATATATCCAAAATGTTTACATTAGAAAATTTAGTAATTGGAGTAGTAGCATTTGTTGTTGGAATTTTGCAGGAACATTCCTATATCAAGTTTTTCTTCAATTATTATGAATTTGTTTAATCAACCTTATGAGATTCAACTAACATTTAACATAAAAGCAGTAGGAATAACAGCAGCATATTTTTTTGGAATATTTGTATTAGTATTATTAAATTGTAGAAGAAAAATAAAGAAAACAAAAAAAGTATATGACTTGTTATATGCAGATAAGAAAAATGAAAATAATATTATAAAAAAATCAAAAGGGAATATAGTGGTATTTATAATTTCACTAATTTTATTAAGTGTAGCATTACTTATTAATCATAGAGCATTCACTAATGCGGATAATGCAGGTAGAGATATTTTTACAGCAATTATATTACTGATAGTAGGAATCTATTTATTTTATATTAGTTTTTCATGTTTTATAGTAAAAAGATTTTTGAAAAATAAAACTAGAAAATATAAAAAAGACAATATGTTTTTTATATAGAATTTAACCTCAAAAATTAATACAATGAGCATAACAATGGGAACAATAGCATTAATGTTTACAATAATATTAATAGGTGGAAATGTAGCATTACTAATGAATAATATGTTAAATAATGAAATTGAAATGGGATATCCTTTTGAGATAATGATAAGTGCAAATGATAGTGATTTTACAAAATATAAAAAATATATAGAAGCAAATACAAAAGTAAAATCTATGCACGAATATAGGCTATATTGTATAAAAACAGCAGGACTTTCAAAAGCATTAGAAAATACACCATTTGAAAGTCAAAGCAGAGAAAAAATTGAATATGTAATAGGTGTTAATGATTATAATAGATTAAGAGAAATACTTGACTTGAAAGAATGGATTTAAAAGAAAATGAAATAATTATAAATTGTTTAAAAACAGCTAAAAAATGGATTTTTGATGAATATACAAAAAGAAAATAACAATATAAAAATTACAAATCAAAATATGGTTATAAAAGATGTAATAGATGATAATCTAGGTCAAGTAGGATTTAATGGATATATTTATGCAGTTATAGTTCCAGAAAAATTAATAGATGCAGTAAATAAAGAAGATCAAGAATTAAGAAATGCTGAAAAATCTCCAATATTTACTTTCGATTTTCAAAATAATTTCGTTGTACAAACAGAAGAAACAACAGATGAGAAATTCTATAATGATTTATATGATATTATTCCAAAGGAATATAAACAAGTTACAAGAGAAGATTTGAATGGAATATATGAATATAGTAGTGAGATTCCACAAGGAAGTGTTCAAAACTAGAGGAGCAAGAACAAGTCAAGCAAAAATCATTTTATGCAATAATATCATTTTTTAGCATTTTATGTAGCATTAATATTTGTAATGGCAACAGCAACACTTTTAGCAATACAACAATTAAGTGATTCAGAAAAAATATAAATATAGATATGATCTACTAAAAAAAACTAGGAATGGATGAGCTAGAAATGAATAGAACAATATTTAAACAATTATTTTTCTATTTTGCAATACCAATGCTTTTACCATTTATAGTAAGTATTCCTGCAATATTAAGTGTTGGAGAAATGTTTAAGATAGCTGTAACAACAGAGGAAATATGGAGAAATATTGGAATAATATATGGATTGTTTATTCTTGTATATGGAATTTATTTTGTTGCAACAGATGTGCAGTTTAGCAGAAATATAGAAGAAGGTAGATAGAAATGAAAAAAAATATATATAGTTTTAACACATACAGGAACAACATTATCAAAAAATCATAAAAACATATACAAAAGATGAGTTTTCTCATGTTTCTATCGCATTAGATAACAAATTACAAGAAATGTATAGCTTTGGAAGATTACATCCATATAATCCGTTTTGGGGTGGATTTGTGCATGAATATATAGATAAAGGAACATATAAAAGATTTTATAAAACAATGGCAAGAGTATATTCTTATGAAGTAACAGAAGAACAATACGAAAAAATTAAAAAAAATAATATAAAACAAATTGAAGCAAATAAAGAAGATTATAAATTTAATATTGTGGGATTGGTTGCAGTAGGATTTCATAAAAAAATAGGGAAAGAAAAATCATTTTATTGTGCTGAATTTGTAAAATATGTTATTGAAAAAGCAAATATAGATATGAATTTACCAACAATAATAAAACCAGAAGATTTTAAAAATGTAAATGGATTACAAGAAATTTATAGTGGATTTTTTAGAAAATATAATTATTCAAAATTAGATGTAACTAGAATTTTAATAGAAAATTTGTCAAGATATACAAAAAAAAGAAGGGATTGCATGAGTAGAAAAACAAAAATAAAAGTATTTAAAATTATTTTAGCAATATTAGTATTAACATTGTTTATAGGAATAACAACATATTTATTTCCAGTAATGAAGGATCTGTCTTCAATAGAAGGGCAGATTGCATTTAAAGAAAAAAGTTGATAATTCTGGAATGTTTGGTTTGTTATCATTATTTGGACTTCAAGTAGCACAAATATTTCTAATAATAGTACCAGGAGAACCAATAGAAATACTTGTAGGAATGTGCTATGGTGGATTTTTTGGAACAATATTTATTATGGTATCAGCTTTTTATAATATCAACAACAATATTCTTTTTTAGTAAGAAAGTTTGGAAGAAAAATTTGTATATGATTTTTTTTGTGATGAGAAAAAGGTTGCTAAAATTGAAAATAGTAAATTATTTCAGAATCCAAAGAAAATAGAATTAATAATGCTTATATTATTTTTGATACCAGGTACATCGAAAGATTTGTTAGTATATATAGCAGGATTATTACCAATAAAGCCAATTAGATTTATATTAATATCTAGTTTAGCAAGATTTCCATCAGTTATATTATCAACACTTGCAGGAGAGAATCTTGCAATAGGTGATTGGAAAATGAGTATAATTCTATATGCAGCAGTTTTAATTATAGTAGGAATTATTATATTTTTTATTAATAAATTTGATAAAGATAAAATAACAGAAGAGGCAATAAAAACAATTAAATAATAAAAGTTTAAAGAATAGTTGCAAAATGCTATTCTTTTTACTTGTTTTGTGATATAACTAATCTAAATAAGGATTTATGTAAGTCATAGTAAAAATAAGGAGGAAAAGTAAAATGAGTTATCAATTATCAAATAAAACTAAAGAATTACTTTCAAAAAAGAATAGAATACCTTATGAAAAGTTAATACAGATGGAAGATGAAGAAATAGATGCGTATATAGAACAAAAAACAGGAAAAAAAAATTACTTTGGCCTAAAGGTGCAAAAAGTTGATGGTTTACCAATTAGAACTATTGAAGATGTGGATCAAAGAATGGATGAAATGGTTAGCAAAGAAGATAGTGGTTGGGACAGATAAATCATAAATTTATGATTTACTAGATTTATAGTAATTTATCGAGGAGGATTAAAGTATGAAAGAAAATAAATTAACAATATTTATTAATAAACCAGTAAAAGAAGTTTTTGAATATTCATTAGAATCAGATAATGTACCCAAATGGATTGATTCAATAAAAAAAGAGATACCAATAGAAAGACCTGTTAAATTAGGTACTAAGTTAAAAAAAAATATAGGGGTAAATAATAATATTTGGAATGAGTATGAAATGATTGATTTTCAACCACCAAAAAAACTTTTACTTTAAAAAAGATTAAATGGAGATTATTTTGTAAAATATACTTGTACTGAAAAAAGGTGATGGAACAGAGTTTGAATATTTTGAATGGGCAGAAAATGAATTAGATGGTTTAATGGAAATGGAGGCACTAGAAAAATTAAAGAAACTTATAGAAGAGCAATAGCGATAAATTACAATAAGTTGCACAAGTATATAGTAAGTTATAGAGGTGATTTTTTTTTGAAAGTATTAAGTTTAACCGAGCCATACGCAACTCTAATAAAAAATGGAGTTAAAACAATTGAAACCAGAAGTTGGAAAACAAGTTATAGAGGAAAATTATATATTCATGCAAGTTCTACTAAAAATACCTAAAGAATATAAGAACAATGTTGAACTAATGTCATTAGTTAATATAAATGAATTAAATTATGGAAATATAATATGCTCTTGTGAATTGACTGATTGTATTGAAATGACTGATGAATTTATAGAGAAAAATAAAGAAAAAATAAAAATGAATATATATCTGAGTATATGCTAAAGGTAGATATGCTTGGATATTAAAAAAATATTGAAATATTAGAAAGACCAATAAATGCTAAAGGTCATTTAGGAATCTGGAATTACGAATAACAAATTACAATATGAAAGAAGGATAAAATAATGAATGTTAATTTGGGATTTTCATATATAGGATTGATTTTTTCTGGTAATGTTAATGATACCTAATATGATATGGACTAAAAAATAAGCCAAAAGATTATGCTAAATATGTAAAGAATGAGAATAAAGTATTACTTTGGTTTGAAAGAATTGGAGAAATATTAATTACTTGTATATCTTTAATATTTATAGATTTTAATATAAACAATATATCTAGTTGGTCTATTATATTGCTAATTGCATTTATACTAATGATTTTATATGAAATATATTGGATAAGATATTTTAAAAAGTAAAAAAACAATGAAAGATTTTTATAGTAGTTTGTTATGTGTTCCAGTAGCAGGAGCAACATTGCCAGTATTAGCATTTCTATTACTAGGTATATATGGAAAAAATATATTTCTAATTATTTCTACAATAATATTAGGAATAGGACATATTGGAATACATTTGAATCATAAAAAAGAGGTAGAAAGATAAATTACAATTAAATAGAAAGGACTAAAAAATATGAAAATAGCAATTGTGTATTCAAGTAATACAGGGAATACTAAAATTATAGCTGAAGCTATAAAAGAAGAATTAAGTAATGAAGATATAGTTTATTTTGGGAAACCAGAAAATAACATAGAGGCCGATATATATATTGTGGGTTCTTGGACAGATAAAGGAAATTGTTCAAGTGAAATAAAAGAATTTTTAACAAATTTAAATTACAAAAAAAAATTGCATATTTTGGAACAGCAGGTTTTGGAGGACAAGTAGAATATTATCAAACATTGTTTAATAGAGTAAAAGAAAATATAAATGATACAAATCAGATATTAGGATATTTTTATTGTCAGGGAAAATGCCTATGAGTATTAGAGATAGATATGAACATTTAATAAAAAGAAAATCCAGAAGATAAAAACCTTCAAGTTAGTATTAAAAACTTTGATGAAGCACTAGAACATCCAAATAAAGAAGATATTGAACAAGTTAAATTGTGGATAAAACATATTATAAAATAAATTGGAAAAATGAAAATAAATATAGCAAGAGTGTCTGACTAGGATACTGAAATAGGAGTAAAAATTGAAATATAAAATTGAAAAAAGCATTGAAAAACGTGCATTAAATCTAAGACAGACTATAGAGAGTATACTAAAGTGCATTTAACTTTTTAATTCAATGCTTTTATAATAATTAAATGAGAATTTTTGATTTTTAAAGTGATTTATGCTATAATAAAAAGGTAATACAAAAGTGTATTGTAGAAATAATACTATAAAAATGGAGGTATTGAAATGAAAAAGAAAGCTATTCGGGTTATTGCAATTGTAGGAGTTGTTTGCTTATTGATTGGAGCATTTGTGCTGTCTGGGCATAAAAAGGACATTGGCTCTTTGTACTGAATATGAATGTGATGTGAAGAATCTTCGGTTGTCAACAACAATAGAGATTGACAAAGAAAATGAAGACTTTGCAAGAGTAAAAAGGTAACATATTCAGATTCGTTACAGATCCGCTGACAATGTATGATTTGAATGAGAAGAAAACTGCATACGCAGGAGATGACTATCATTTTATAGCACAAGACTCACATTCAATTTATGTGAATAATGCAGTATCTGTGGAGATGGTAGGATTGGTAAAGTTCTTTGGAGAATCATATGACATCTACAATAAGGATGGAGAAAAGATTGCCAATGTTACATTTAATGCTTTTTACACAAATGGTGAAATGTATGACACAGAAGGAAAGTTAATAGCAGATTATAATTCCAAGTTCTTCTTCAATGATTTTGATGTAAGGATTACAGATGACTGTGAATTGATGAAAAACTGTCTTGATGATATTCTGTTCATATTACAGCGATCAGTCGGCAGATGCAAACGCATCAAGTAGCTCTTCAAAAAAAAGAGTGGTTCGTAACCACTTCTTTTTGCTTGAAATGAAAACATAGGAGGATAATGAGTATGCCTAATAATTTAGGAGAATTAATTGAGGTACAGCGGAAAAAATTAGGTTTGCAACAAAAAACAAGTAGCCAAGATGGTTGGTATAACTAATGTTTCTCTTTGCAAAGTTCAAACAGGAGAACGAAAATTGAGCAAAAAGAAATTGAAGATACTGGCAGATGTCTTAAATGTCGATTATTTAAAAGTATTGGAATGTGCTGACTATGATGTTGAACTGGAAATAAAAGTATCTAAAAATCATATTTTTCAGACAATGGATGAAGAAATAATGCTTTTTATTAGATGGATTAACATCAGAAAGTGAAGACACAAAAATACTTAAAGAAATAATGGCTATTTTGTATCGAGCAAACAAAAAAGACAAGGAAAGCATGGAAGATATGCTGAAATTATTAAAAGCAGGAGTTTATAACTCGAAGTAAAATGAAAAGCAATCTGGATATAGATAATATACCTAGGTTGCTTTTCATTATGTTTAAAATATTTCTAACAGAAATATAAAAACAAATAGTCTATTCAAAAAAATCTCTTTAAAATATATACTGAAAATATTAGAAAAGGGAGTGATAAAATGGAGCTAAAATCTATTGGTAGAAAAATAAAAAGAACAAAGAGTTAAGAAAAACATATCACAAGAAGAGTTGGCAGAGATAGTAGATGTAACTCCATCATATATTAGCAATTTAGAGAGAGGTAACAGATTGGCAAGTTTAAAAAACAACATTAGATATAGTTAATGCACTAGATATGTCCTTCGATTACTTAATGTTAGAAAATATGAAAAATAATTCTAAAGAAATAAAAATAGATAAAAATTTAATTGAATTTAAAAAAATATATTAGAACAGATTGGAGATAAAGGCTTGATAGAAGAATATATTACATATTGTAGAGGAATTGCAAATTCGATGTTAGAAATAAAAAATAAATAAAAAATGAAATGATAGTTATTAAATTAATAATTATCATTTTTTTATTGCAAATAAACATAATGTTACGGATAGAAAAAATATGACAAATAGAAACAAAATTTATGAGATTTCGTTGTAAAAAAAATGGTCGTTATGATAGAATGACAATGTGAATTTAAAATGATGGAAATAAGGAAAAATACAATGGAAGATAGAAAAAAAAATTAAATAAGATAAAAAGGAATAATGCAAAACTCTATCCAATATACAAAATGTTTTCTTGGGATTTATTATTCTTCTATTCAGTAGAATTTTTTATTTTACACAATAACCAAGAAAGTTACTGCTTCAGAGATTTTAATAATAAATGGATTTTATTTATTGTTTAGAATCTTAATGCAAATACCTGCTGTAACAATTACAGATTCAATTGAAAAAAGAAAAAGCATAATATTAGGAAATATAATGTTGATTTTTTATATGCTGATTTTGATATTTGCACCAGGAGCAATCAGTATAATTATTGCAGATTTAATATTTGCTTTAGGATATGATATGAAAACAATAGCAGAATCTAATTTATTATATGATTCAGTATCTACAAGAGGTGGAGAAGGCTTATATTCAAAAAAATAGATGCAAAAGGTGGAAGTTGGTATTACATATTAGATGGTATAGCATCATTAACAGCAGGTTATTTATTTGTAATGAACAATTATATACCAATGTTGATATGCTTAGGATTTATTATAATATCTACAGTATTATCGTTTAGATTTAAAGATGTATATGAAGTGAAAAAAGTCAAATAATAAAAATGCAAAATTTTCTAATACACTAAGAGAATATAAAAATGATTTAAAAAGTTCTTTTTAAATTCATTTTAAAATCAAAAAAGAATGAAAGCATATGTGCTATTTCAAATAGCATTTTATAGCTTGATAGAAATAATAGATACATACAATAGTGATTTGCTTACTAATATCGGAATACCAGAGGAGCAGTTTTCAATGATATTTGCAATTTTAACTTTTATTGGTGGAATTTCACTTTCATTAAAGAAGCCGATAGAGAAAAAAATTTGGGAATAGGACATTATCATTTATATCTCTTATGTATATAGGGGCATGTATTATAATAGGAATAATATCTAGCTTATATGTAGGAAACATCTATTATACCTATTATATTAGTTATGTTTGCAATGCAAAAATGCTGTACTTCAATATGGTATATATTAGAATATAAGTATTTAAAGAATTTTACAAAGGAAGAATCAAGAAATAAAATAACATTTGCTTATGAGTTTATAGGTGGAATAGCAGCTAGTATTTTTTCTGTAATAGGCGGATTATTATTAAAAGTAACAAATGTTGAAAATTCGTTTCTAATAGTAGGTCTATTATCATTGGCTATTATGGTTGTGGTTTTAGATTATATGAGAACAAGATTCGGATTAAAACCAGAAGAATATAAAAATGAAGATATTGAATTTGAAGACAATATACAAAAGAAATTAAGGTGAAAATATGAATATAGGAATTGATATAGATAATACATTAACAGAAATTCAAGAAGAATTAAATAAAGCAGCATATGACTATGCAATAAAACTTGGAAAAAAAATATTAATAATGCTGAAAATCAATTAGAAGATATTAAAAATAATGGAGATGCTTATAAAAAAGAAATTTGAATTTACATACGATGAATTAAAAATACTTTTTAAAAGACATACAAGAAGAAATTACAAATAAGGCTGAGCCTAGACCTGATGTTGTTGAAGTAATTAAGAAATTAAAAAAAATGGGCATAAAATATTTATAGTAACAGCTAGAGATAGTGAGTTTCATGATGATCCATATTTGTTGAGCAAAGATTGGTTAGACAAAAATAATATAGAATATGATAGATTGATAGTAAATGCAAGAGAAAAAGCGATAGTGTGTAAGCAAGAAAATATTGAATTATTTATTGATGACCAATTAAATAATTGCTTAGAGATTTCAAGAGCAGGTATAAAAGTCATAAGAATTACTGATGATGAAAACAGTAACGACCAAATAACAAATTTAAGTAATTGGCAAGAAATATATGAATTTATAGGAAATAACAAATAATGAATAGAGGATAAAATGGGAGAAAAATTTGCAAAAATTAAAAGATGAAAACAAGATACTAGTAATGTTAGCTTTTTTTAGTATTTCAAAAAGGATTATGGGAAAACTTTAGACAGTTATGGCTACAAGATAATAATTTAGATGTTACACAAATTAGTCAAATTTTAAGCATAGCGAGTCTATGTTGTGTAATTGCATTAATTGTCTTTTCTAAAAAAATTATCTTTAAATAAGATAAAAAGTGTACTATCATTTTCTATTTTTATGAAAGCTTTATGCTTATTAGTATTATATATTTTAAATCATAGTGGACAGACAGCTATTATAAATGGATTAGTAATACTTGATACAATATTTGAAAAAAAATAATAATAATTAGTATTTACCCATTTATAGTAACGATAAAAAAAAGATGATAAATTATATAGTAAAAGAAAATTAGTAGAGTATTTATTTAGTGATATAGGTGTTTTAGTGGGAGGAGTTGCTATAGGAAGGACATTAGGAAATTTCCTAATAAGCTATAATATATGTTTACTTATTTCGATTATCTTTTTTATTAATGGCATTTATAACGATTTTTTGAATATTAAGAAACCAGTTATTCAGAAAAAGTCAATAGAATTAAAAAGAAACTTTAAAATATATTTCTAAAAGATAAGATTGTAAAAATATATGTATTAGATTATTTGATTGGAAATATAGCAATGAATACAGGATTAGGTTTAAAAAATGTTAATGCTTACAAATATTTTTTACGAAATTTTCTGATAGTACAGCAACAAAAAATATTATTATTGGTAGGCTTATTAGCAGATTTAATAGGAATAATAGTGTTAAAATATTTAACTGGTAAAAACGATTATATTAGTATAAGTATAAAATTTGGAATAAGATTTTTATTATATAGTTTAGTATTTCTGACAAACAATTTAGTTGTATGTTTTGTGGCAATAACATGGTCGATCTTGATACAAACAGCTTATGAAAAAATATAACAGATGCACCATATATAAATAGAGTAGATAATGAATACCAAATGTTATTTACAAATATCAGATATATTGTAGGATTGATAGGAACATCCATTGGTTTGTATTTCGCAGGAGTAACATATAATATGGGGATTAGATATATGCTTGGATTATCAGCATTTTTTATGATTTTCCAAATATCCATTGCTTATTATGCAATATATTTAAGAAAGAAAGAGAGTATTGAAAATGAAGTATGTAGGTAAAAAGATAAAAATATTAAATATAAACCTAGACCAGGAGCTTATGCAATTATTATAGGCGAAAAATGAGAAAAAAAGTAGGAATTGTAACTGATGGAGATGGTTTCTTTTACTTAGGTGGAGGAATAGAAAAAGGAGAAAACAGAATTAGAAGCATTAAAAAGAGAATTAATCGAAGAATCAGGATATTCAATAAAAAAATATTAAAGAATTTAAAACAGTTGGAGAATATCTATATGCTGAAAATAAAGGATATTTAGAAGTAATTGCAAATGTTTATATTGCAGAATTTGATAAAAAAAGTAGCAGAACCAATAGAAAAAGACCATACTGTATTATGGGTAGAACCTGAAGAATATGCAAGTAAAATGTTTAGAGAATGGCAAAGATATATTATGGAGAGTTTTATAGAAGAAAGAGGAAAGGTAATATGAGAATTGAATTGATATAGATAATGTAATATCAAATTTTAATGATGAATTATTAAAGGAATATTTAGAACACGATAAAAAAATTAAGAAATACTGGAATTATCAATGAAAATCCACATCATATAACACAAGGAATGTTTGATTGGACAAAAGAAGAAAATGATGACTTTTATTACAATAATATAGAAAGAATTGCAAAGAAATTAAAACCATTATCAAGAGCAGCTGAGATAATTAGTAAATTAAAAAATGAAAATAATGAAATATATATAATTTCCAGTAGAGATAACGGAGAATATACAAATCCAAAGGAAATGACAGAAAAATGGCTAAGCGATAATAATATTCAATATGATGTGCTAATACTTACATATAAGGGAGAAAAAGGTAAAATATGCAAAGAAAATAATATTGATATAATGATAGATGATTCAATAAATAATTGCAAAGATGTTTCAGAATATGGAATAAAAGTTTTACTAATGGAAACGAGATATAATAAACATGTAACAGAATTTGAAAAAGTTTCAAACTGGAGAGAAATTTATAAAAAAATAAAAGAAAGTTATCCAAAAAAAGAACAAGAAAAAAATAAATGTTATATTAGATACAGATACATTTAACGAATGTGATGATCAATTTGCAGTAAGCTATATGATAAAATCACAAGAAAGATTTAATATAGAGGCAATTACTATTGCTCCATACCATCATGACAACGATATATCTATTGAAGAAGGATTAGAAAAAAAGTTATCAAGAGGTATTAAAGATATGCAAATGGCTTGATTTCAATACAGAAAGTAAAGTATTTAAAGGAGCAACAGATTATCTAGCAAACGGATATAATAAAACAAATGAAGCAGTAGAAAAATAATAGGAATAGCATTAAAAAAATGAAAAGACATACATTATGGCAATTGAGCAATAACTAATGTTGCTATGGCTATAATGAAAGAACCTAGAATAATTGATAAAATTGAAGTTATTTGGCTAGGAGGACATAGTATTTTAATTAAAGATAATATGGAATTTAATTTTAGGCAAGATATAGAAGCAGTAAGAACAGTATTTGAATCAAAAGTAAAATTAACAGTTATACCTTGTAAAAAAATGTAGCATCCAACTTGAAAACAACAATTTATGAAATTGAACATCATTTAAAAAAAATAAAAAATGAAGTTGGAACTTATTTATGTGAAAGATTTTATAATGATGGTAAACATGGAATACAAACAAGAAGAGTTATATGGGATATTAGTGTAATTGCTTATTTAATAAATAAAGAATGGTTTGAAATCTCACAAATAAATTGTCCTAATATAAAAAAGAAGATACTTCTTATGAGTGAAATACTAATAATCGTTTAATTACTATGGTCGATTTTATTGATAGCGATAAAATTTATGAAGATATGTTTGAAAAGTTAGGTGAAAAAATGAAATTAACGAGTGAAATTGCAATAAAAATATTAGAAGATGCAAGAGGTAAAACAAAAGATGATAAATGGATAGAACATTGTATTTGCGTAGGAAATTCGGCAGGAAAAATTGCAGAAGCATTAAATAAAAAGGAATTAATGTAGATACAGATAAAGCAATAACTCTTGGATATTTACATGATATTGGAAAATATAATGGTGAATCTCATGGACATGTTATGAGAGGTTATGAATATCTAAAAGACAAAGGATATGATGAGGAATATTGTAATATATGTTTGACACATTCATACTTGAATAATGATTTGATTTGTACAGCAGGTGGAGTGCCAAATTTAGATGATAATCCATTTTTAACAGAATTTATAAAGAAACATAAATATACAGTAGAAGAAAAAATAATAAATCTATGTGATTTGATGTGTCCACACAAAGTATTTACAATAGATAAAAGACTAATTGATATTATGATTAGAGAGAGGATATATTCAAATACACAGTATCACATTAAAGAAACATATAAATTAAAAAGAATATTTTGACAATTTATTAGGATATAATCTTTTATAATATATTTCCAGAGATAAAAGAAAATTTATAATGAAAGGATTAAGTTTTAAAAATGAATAATTATGAGAAAGAATATTCAATTACCAATATGTTAGAAGAGGAGAAAATTATGTTTGAAAAATTAAAAGAGAAATATGTATTCTTTGATATTGATGGAACATTATCAGAATATAGATATGATGATATATTATATGGAGGAAGATGTCACGAGTTAGATGCCAATCTTTGGAAAATTTGTTATTCTCAAATTTATTTTATACAGCAAGACCATTAAAGAATATGCAAAAAATAATTCAAAATTTAGATTCTGAAAAAATATTTATATTAGGTGCTATAACTACAAATAATGAATTAGACCAAAAATATTTGTGGTTGAAAGAAAATTATCCTAATATAAAAAAAAAGAAAACACATATTTTTTATATCTTCAACTATGTTAAAGCCAGAAGTAATAATTGAATGTTGCAAACACTTTCATATAGCATTGGAAGATGTTGCATTTGTTGATGATAGAATTGATGTATTAAGAAAAGCAGAAGAAATGGGAATAACTGCATATCATCCAAGTTCATTTGTTGAATAATATGAAAAATATAGAAACTAGGAGAATTAATGGAAAACATTGATAAACAATATAACAATAATTATAAAAAATATATAACTGCTGCAACTTTAGATAATGCTGCTAATAAGATTATGAGTTCAACTTTTATAGTTGGCTATGCAATATTTTTAGGATTATCAGATAGAATTATAGGATTATATGTAGCTTTAAAAAGTATTATGTGCCTTGTTCAAATTTTTTTCAGCATCAATATTTTCAAGAATAGGACAATCTAAGAAAGTAACTTTAACTTTATATTCATTGTATAGATTGTTTGGTGCTATGCCTATATTGATACCATTTATTTCAAATGATATTGCTATTAGAACAATTTTATTTATGATTAGCATATTTTTTTTTATGAAGTATTTGGGCAGATAGGTTATACACCGCTTGTTAATTGGAGAATGTCTATATTAAAAGTTGAAGATAGATCAAAATTTTATGCTACAAAGAATTTAATACAGAATACACTAGTAATGGGAGTTAGCTTTGGAGCTGGGATACTATTAGATAAATATACAAAATGGTGGAAATGAATTTAAAGGGTTTGCTATTTTATTTTTGTTTATAGTTATAATTAATATAATTGATATTTATTTGAGAGCAAGTACATATAAGCCTGATATACATGAAGAAAAGGTAAATATTATAGAAACTATAAAAGAGCCATTGAAAGATTTGAAATTTAGAAAATATTAATATTTACAGCTTTATATACATTATCACTAAATGTCGGAATACAATATTTATCTTTATTTGAATTAAAATATTTAGAAATAAGTTATACTTATGCAAGCATTTTAAATGTGATTTTGGCATTAGTAAATGCTTGTTGTGGATTATTGTGGGCTAAGATATATAATAAACGAGGCTGGAAAAGCATTATTATGCCAATGTTGATAGCATACATTTTTATGTTTATATTATTAAGTAATATGACTATGAGTATAAAATTTATATTACCTATAATATTTACTTTGTATGGTATTGGTGAAAGTGCTTATGGTTTATTCGATCACAATGTTATTTATGAGTCAGCACAAGATAAATATAAAACAGTTTATTTGTCGGTTAATAAAACTGTGTGTGGTATTATTTCAATCTTAGTACCAATTTTAACTTCGCTTATAATGACCGATGAAAATAATGCAAATAATATAAAATTATATTTTCACTTACAGTTGTGTTATTTGTAGTTACTACCATATATTATAAATGTAATTTATCAAATTCTAAAAATAAGTAAAATATGTTATTAAAAAATTATTGAAGGATGAGTGGATATGAATATAGGAATAGATATTGATGGAGTATTAACAGATGTTAGAAAATTTACTATAGAAGCAGGGATAAAATACTGCAAAGAAAATAAAAAAGGAAAATTAGTAAATCCAGATGCTTATAATTCAGAAGATGTATTTGATTGGAATGAAAGAAACAGATTTAGATTTCTGGATTAATAATATATTTGAATATGCAGAAAAAAATCCTGTAATAGAAGGAGCAGCAGACAATATAAAAAACTAAAAGAAGATGGACATACATTATATATTATAACAGCGAGATGGCTTGCCAGTCCTAAGACAGACAAAACATTTAAGCAAGCCCAAGAATTAAGAGAAAAAATGAGAAAAACAGTAAAAGAATGGCTTGAAAGGAATCAAATTATATATGACAATATAATTTTTTCTGAAGAAGATAAGTCTAGTCATATTATAGAGAATAATATAGATATTATGATAGAAGATTCTCCAAATAATTTGAAAAGTCTATCTAAAAATAACAAAAATGATATGTGTTGATTGGGTATATAATAAGGGGATTGAAAAATGATAATATATTCAGATGTTATAATTGGAATGAAATATATGAAACAATATCAAAAATATCTGTAATCAAAGGAGAATAGATAAAATGGCAATAATTGAAGTAAATAATTTAGTTAAAACATATAAAACAATAGAAAAAGAAGATGGCTTATTAGGTTACTTTAAAAATTTAGTAAAACCAAAATATAATGAATTTACAGCAGTAAATAAAATTAATTTCAATATAGAAGAGGGCGAATTAGTAGGATATATTGGCGAAAACGGAGCAGGAAAATCAACTACTATAAAAAATGCTTACTGGCTTATTAACTCCAACATCTGGAAGTGTATTAGTAAACGGAATTGTACCAAACGAAAAAAAATACAAAATAATAAAAAAAATATAGGTGCTGTATTTGGACAGAAGACACAACTATGGTGGGATTTACCTGTTATAGAATCTTTTAGATTAATTAGGCAAATGTATAAAATACCAGAAGGAGAATATAGAAAAAAAATCTAAAGAAATTTACAGAGATACTGGAGTTAGATGATTTATTAGAAAAACAAGTGAAAAATCTAAGTTTAGGACAAAAAAATGAGATGTGAAATAGCAGCTACTTTTTACATGATCCTAAAATAGTATATTTAGATGAGCCAACAATAGGATTAGATGTTTTAGTTAAAGAAAATATTAGAAAGTTTATTAAAGATATAAATAAAGAAAAAAAAAATACTACAGTTATTCTTACAACACATGATTTAAAAGATATAGAAGATGTTTGCAATAGAATTATCCTTTTAGATAAAGGACAAATTATTTATGATGGAGAAAAACAAAAAAGTTTAAAGATACTTATGGAAAATATATAATTGCAGAATTTATAATCAAAGAGAAGAAAGCTAATATTAGTGAAAGTATAAATTCGGAAGAAATACAAGTATTAGAAGAAACAGAAAATAAGTTGAAAATAAGATTTAGTCATGAAGAAACAACGATAATGAAAGTTATGGATAAAATATCAGAATATTGTACTATTGAAGATATACACATGAAAGAAGCAGAACTAGAAGATATATTAAAAGAAATATATAAAGGGGTACACAAATGTTAAAAAGTATAATGGCATTAGGAAAAATGCAATTTAAACAATACAATATATATAAATCAAATTTCTATCTGTTTACATTAAATAGAATAGTAGAAGTGGTAGTATATATATTTGTATGGCAAGCAATATATAATCAAACAGGAAATGCAGGAGGACTTACAATTGCACAAATGGTTACATATTATATTTTAGTTGTAACACTCGGACCAATTTCACTTTGGGGAATAAATGAAGATATGGCACATTCAATAAGAAATGGAAGAATCAATAAAGAATTGTTAAATCCTATAACTTATTTTCAATACTATTTTGGTGTGAATCTAGGAGAACTTGCTTTTGCTATTGTGGTTGGTATAGCAACATTTGTAGTATGTGCAATCTTTTGGAGTGTTTCATTACCAGTTAGTATTGAAAATTTTATATTATTTGTAATTGTAATATTACTTGGAATACCAATAACATTTTTCTTACAAATGATAGTAGGTACAGCAGGTTTTTATACAAATTCTATATGGGGTATGCAAATACTTAGAAAAGCTATAATATCAATATTTTCAGGAATAATAGCACCAATTACATTGTTTCCTGTATGGTTTCAAAATTTAGCAAATATATTGCCATTTAAAGAACTTATATATACACCAATAAATATTTGGTTAGGACAAGTATCTACAAATGATATATATCTTATAATAATAAAACAAGTAATATGGGGAGTTATTTTATATATTTTAGCGAAAATATTTTTTAATCATGCTGTTAAGAAAATAACAATAAATGGAGGATAAAATGGTGAAGGTATTAGATAATGTGAAATTATATTTTCATTTTTTAAAAGCATCACTAAAAAGAAATGCTTATATATAGGTTAGATTGTATAGTGGGAATGGTATCACAAATAGTTACGCAATTGGTAGAAATAATATTTATATGGATTGTATTTCAAAACACAGAAAATTTAGCAGGATGGAATTTCATGCAAGTTTTATTATTATATGGAATAACTTTAATATCTGTAGGAATATCTGATTTCTGTTTTGATGCTTTATATGATATTGGACCTAAATATATTAGAGAAGGCGATTTTGATAAAATAATGTTAAGACCAGTACACCCATTAATATCAATTATAGGAGCTTCAAAAGAATTTACAGCTTTGGGATATTTTGGATTAGGATTAGCAATGACTATTACAATGCTTATAAAACTTGCTATACCAATAACAGCAATATTGATACTAAAAATAGTATTTTTTAGTATAGTTGGAGCTGCAATAATAGGGGCTATAAATACTATATTTAGTATAGCATCATTTTGGACTTATAGATCAAACGAAATAATATGGTCTTTTATAGAACATATACATTTGCTCAATATCCAATAGACATATATAATAAATTTATAAAAAGTATTAATAACAGTAATTTTGCCATTTGCTTTTGTAGCATATTATCCAACTATGGATTATTTAGGAATAAATACATATATGATATATTTATCGCCTATTATAGCAATTGTTTTATGGATAATAGCAGTTAAAGTTTGGAATTTTGCTTTGAATAAATATAGAAGTACAGGAAATTGAGAAGTAGGTGTATATAATGAAGAAAAATGATAGTACCAAAAAATTGAATAAAAGTGCAAAATGTTTAATTATGAGTGATTTGATATATACAATAACAGCTTTATTTGCAAAAAACATTTTTTTAGTAGCATATTTTTTAAAAATAACAAATGAGAATATAGTTCAAATTGCTTTATACTATATAATTGTAAAATCATTAATGGGTATTGGTTTAATATTAATGGGCAATTTTATAAAAGGCAAACCAAATATTAGAACCAAAATTCTTTCTCTAGGAATTGTTGTTAGAGCAATATTTATATTATTTATTGTTATTTTGGGAAATAAGTTATCTAACTATTTTGTAATAGTTGCTATTTTTTGTGGAATATCTGAAACTCTATATTGGTCAACTCACGAGTTGATTTTTTATTGATGTAACAAGCAATGAGAATAGAAAAAGATTATATGTCTATAAAGAAAATTTTAAGTACAATAACCAAAATAGTTGCTCCACTTGTATTAGGCTCTACTATTGAACTATATTCTTTTACTAAAATTGCAATATATATTTTTGTGTTATCAGTTATTCAAATTATTATTTCTTTACAAATTAAACCTAATGAATTGAATACTACTAAGGAACAAAATGATAAATATGATATTAAAGCATACATAAAGGAAATAATGAAGAATAGAAATTCTAAAGTAAATGCTTATTATAGGTCAAATTTAATATATGGCATTATAGAAGATCCGATGAGTACATTAGTTACGATAATTACTGTTATGACTTTTAAAACATCTTTAAATTTAGGTATATTAACAACGATTTTCTCGATATTTTCAATAATATCATTATATTTGTATAAAAAATATTACAATAAAAATAACTCGAAAATTATTCTATCAATATGCTCTATTTTAATTTTTATAGGTGCAGTAGGATTAGTAATAGATATAGGGAAAAAAGCACATTGATTATTTATAACTTTGCTTGTACAGTTAGTTTATGTATTTTTGATGTTATTTTTTAATACACAAAAGGGAAATTTAATTAAAGAATGTAATATTGAAAACAGAAATGTTGAACATGTAATGTTAAATGGATTACTTACAGATATATCAAGAGTTATAGGATTTTGTTTAATTTTAATTGCAGGATTAATAAATAATATGATTGCATTTAAAATATTATTGTTAATTATTGCATTATGTGTTCCAGTATATTCAAAACTAATATCTAACTTAGAAAAAAGTTAATATATTAGTAAGTATAAAATTATATAGATTAGTTTTAGGAACAAAGGTGATAAAAAGAATGAAAGATGTAATAATAGGAATTGTTAGTAAACATTATGCGAGTTATAAAAACGAAAGAACAGATACTTTTATAAGAGATGAAGTAAAAACAGGCTATATTTGACAATGGTGGAATAGCCATTGGAATATTGCCAACAGAAAAAGAAATAAATTATGTAGGAGATAACTGGAAAGATAATTTGTCAGCTGAAGAAAGAGAAAATTTAATAGCACAAATAAAATTATGTGATGGAATAATAATGCAAGGTGGAATTGAAACAGATAACTATGAAATAATTATTGCAAAATATTGTTATGATAATAATATACCAGTTTTAGGAATATGTGCAGGACAAAATAATATTGTTAGAGCTTTAGGTGGTGCTACTTATAAAATTCTAATCCAGAAAAACATAATAGGTCATCAGAGCAGTATGTACATACAATAAAAATAGATAAGAACTCTAAATTTTTTAGCTTTATTGGAAAAGAAGAAATACTGGTAAATTCAAGACATAAAAGGACTGTAAAAGACTGCCCAAAATTAAACAAAGTGGCTTTTTGTGAAGATGGATATGCTGATGTTATAGAAGCAGAAGACAAGGATGTCTATATTGGAGTTAGATTCCATCCAGAAAGTTTATATAGAATTGATAAAAATATGAATAATATTTTTAGTTGTTTTATTGAAAAATGTAAAAAGAAAAAAAAAGGAGAGAATCAGATGAAAAAATATTTTAATTATGGGAATTGGAAGAGCAGGAAAAAACAACTTTAAGCAATATGATAAAAAGAGAAGTATAACGAATATAATATAATATAATTCATTCAGATAGTATAAAATGGGCAATGATAAGAGCAGCAGGAAAAAGAAGGCTATTATAGAGAAAAATATTAAAGAGCAAAAAAAGAATTTGAACATGGAGAGTATTTTCAGAGAGTTTTATTAGAATTTTTTAATTCTTGCATAAGAAATGATATAAATAAACATGGATATATTTTAGAAAGTGGACAATTAACACCAAAAATAGTTAAAGAATATATTGATTTTAAAAATACAAAAAGTAATTGCTTTAGGTCATGGAGATGTAAAAAAGAAGATATAATAAAATTATGTAGAGATCATGATAAACCAGAAGATTGGAGTTTCGGATTATCAGATGACATTTTAGAAGCACATGCTGAAAAATGGGCTGAAACAAATGAAGTATTAAGAGAAGAGTGTCCAAAATATGGAATAGAATTTATTGATACTTCAGAAAATAGAAAAAGAAATATTGAATCAAATTTTGTTAGAATTATCTAAAGATAAAGGGGAAGAAAGTGAATAGTAAAAATAAGAACCATAAAATTTTTTTTGTAGATGAATTAAAAAGAACCTTTCCAATTTACATATTAGGTATGGTATTTCATGCAATAGTAATATATATATTATATAAAATTCCTAGCATAATAGGGAATATATTAGATTTATTAATAAAAAGGTAATGTTAGTAAAGAAGTAATTATGGGTGAAGTGTATAGCTTAATATTTTATTCTATTATAATGCTAATACCAAGAATTATATACAGAACATTATTCTTCACTAAAGCTAGAATATCAGATACATATTTGAGAAGTAAAGTTATAGAACATTTGCAATTTGTAAAACCAGAATATTTTGAAAATGAAGATAAAGGAGTATTCCTTGCCTATTTATCAAAAAGAAATACTCTCAATAAGAAAATTTTTAGGGAATGCTTTTTTTCAATGTTGCTAGATTAATTGTAGCACCTATTATAGGAATAATTGTTATAGGAAAAGATTTTAATATATTCTTAATGTTGGCTATATTACCGATTTTTCCGATTGCAATTTATTTCTTATATAAACTTTATAAAGCACAAGAGAAAGCATTAGAAACAGAGAGAAAAGTTTATATTGATCTATCAAAACAGTATAGAAGAAAATACATCAGGGTTTAATTTAATAAAAAGTTATATAATGAACAAAAAAAAATCAAAAAGAGAAATTTGAAAAATTAATGAAGCAACATATAAAATCAGATGTAAAAAGTTGGTGCAGTAATATATAAAATAGATGCAGTTGCTAATATATTATATGCAGCATGCTATTCAATAGGATTTGCAGTAGGACTAATTCTAATTAATAAAGGAATGCTAACTATTGGAGAATTAACAGCATATATTTCTTGCATTACGATTGCAGTATCAGAAATTATAAATTCAATAGAACCATTACTTACAGGAATATCTAATTTTAAGATAGCAAGTAGAAGATACAACTATTTTTTCGGATTAGATACTTATAAAAAAGATGGAAAGAAAATAGAGAAGATAGAAAAGATAGAAATTAAAAACCTTTGCTACAAGTATGAAAATGATAAACAGTTGGCATTGAAAAATATAAATATGATAATAAACAAGGGAGATAAAATTGGTATAGTTGGTAAAGTTGGAAGTGGAAAAACAACACTTATGAATATTTTTAGCAGGTTTTTATGAAGTTCCACCAAATGAGGTATTTATAAATGGAAAAGATATAAATGAATATTCAAGAGATAGTATATTTGAAAATATTGGCTATGCTATGCAGAAAAACATTATTACGGATGATACTATAAAAAACAATATTGATATTAAAAATGAAATAGAAGATGATAAAATAGAAGAAATAAGTAAAAAAAGCTGACATTTGGGAAGATATACAAGAAATGCAAGATGGATTAGAAACCAAGATTGGTGAAAATGGAATTAAAATATCTGAGGTCAAAAACAAAGAATACAAATTGCTCGAAACTTATTAAATGTTAGAAATATAAATATATTTGATGATACATTATCAGCATTAGATATAGAAACCGAAAAAGAAAGTAATAGCAGAAATTGAAAAGCAAATAGGTAATAATACACTTATTGTTATTTCAAACAAATTAAGTATGATGGAAAAATGGACAAAGTATATTTATTAGTTGATGGAAGCATAGTTGATAGTGGAACACATGAAGAAATGTTACAAAAAATGAGCTTTATAATGAACTAAATACTTATGAGAAAGTAGGTGATTTAGTTTGAAAGAAATTATAAAGAAATATATTAAGGCAATAATTATCATAAGTGTACTATTATTAATTTGTGATTTTTTATCAGCATTACCGCCTTATATAATAAAAAAAGGTTGTAGATATTGATTTTGGCAGAGATGATATAATAAATACAATTATTTTTCATTTGCATATATACATCGATACATTTAGCACGAGTGATTTTTAAATATATAAGAGATGTTTTTATAAATACAACTATATGCAAAATTTTAAAAGATATTAGAGAAAATTATTTAATAAAATATTAAATTTTAAAATGATTACTTTTAACAAATATAATTCATCTGAATTATATACAAGATTAACTTCAGATGTGGATAATTTATTTGATTTGTTTTTTTGGATTTTTGTATAACATTGTAAGTAATATATTATATATAGTATTTATGATCATAATGATGTTTGTGGCTAATATTAATTTAGCTGTTATAGGTGCAATTACAATATGTATTATTTCTTTAATAGTATATAAATTTACTAAAATTTTGGGGAATTTGGATAATGAAATTTTAAAAGAAAAGGGATAGAGAGAATAAAGAATTTTCTGAAATATATAATAAAAATAAACTAACTTATTTGTTTAAACTACAAAATAAAAACATTAATAAAATGAATGATTTGTTTTATTCAGAATTAAAGATAAGAAAAAAATATATTTATACATCACTTCCCTTATTGGATAATAGCAATGATTCAAGCAATAGGAATTTATGCAATTATATATTATGCTTTAAATATTGATGTTACTATATCTTTTTTTAGGAAGTATTTATTTAGTTTTATATTATACAAAAGAATGTAAAAGCCCACTAGAAGAGATTTGTGATCAGCTAGAAGAAATGCAAACATGTATAAATTCATATAAAAAGAATAAGAGTTTTACTAAATGAAACTGATGATGAAATATTAGAAAATGGAGAATATATAGACAACCTAAATGGAGATATAGAATTTCATAATGTTACTATGAGATATGACAAAGAAGTGATATTGAAAAACTTATCTTTTATTATAAAAAAAAGGAACAAAAGTAACAATTGCAGGTAGAACTGAGTTGGAAAAACAACACTAACTAATGTATTAATGAAGTTATATGATATAGAAGATGGAAGAATTTTTAATTGGAAACAATGATATATCTAAAATATCAACAAAATGTTTAAGAGATAATATTTCTTATATTTCTCAAACACCATATATTTTGCAGATACAGTAAGAAATAATATTACACTTGGAAATAAAGAAAATTATAGATAAAACAAATTGAAAATTTAATACATGAAATGGGTGTAGAGAATTTATTTAATAAATTAAGTGATGGATTAGACACTAAAATAAAATTAACAAAGTTGTCATATGGAGAACTTCAAATAATTGCATTTATAAGAGCTATCTTACATAAAGCAAATATTTATATATTTGATGAGACAACATCAAATATGGATTTAAAAAACAGAAAGAATGATTCAAAATATAATTGATAAAATATCACAAAAGAGTACAGTAATTATAATTGCACATAGAAAATCAACAATAGAAAGTTCTGATAAGATTATATACTTAAAAGATGGGCAAATAGATCTTATTATAAAATAAAGCTATTTAGTAAAAGGAGTAGAATAAAATGTATAATAATAAAAAAATTGTAATATTTGACTGGGGTGGAATAGTAGAAAGCCACTTTAAAGGTGAAAATAATTGCTATACTGCAAAAAGTGGATATTTTTTAAATCGTTTAAATGAGCAAACTAAAACATATAGTGAAGAAAATATTATAAGTAAGTGGAGTGAATGTGATAATGATGAAAATGGAAAAAGGAATTGGAGAAGTAAATGATGATATAGATGTACAAAAAGTGGTTTGAACGAATAAAGTTAAAGTTCAATTTGAAGTGCGACTATGATGAATTTTGCAAAGTTTACCAGGAAGAATCTGATAAAATAAAATATTATAAGAATGTTGTTGAGTTTGCACATAGTTTAAAAAGCAAATGTAAAATAGAATTTTATCTAATCTAATGGCTCTTGATAAAATAAGAATAGATAAGCATTATAATTTATCAAAGTTTGATTATGTTTGGTTATCATTTGAACTAAATTGCAGAAAACCTAATGAAGAAATATACAAGATTGTTGAAGAACAATGCAAAATATCAAAAGAAAATATATTATTTATAGATGATAAACTGGAAAATATAGAAGCTGCACAAAAGAAGAGGTTGGAATGTATGTCTGGCTTCAGCCTTAGAATTTGAAAAAATTAAAAAAGAAAGTGTTTATGTGTTCCTAGAAGATTAGAAATTTATATAAAATGAGGAGTAAAGAATGTTAGCAAATAAATTAAATTATGGAGATACAATTGGAGTAGTAGGAGTATCTAACAGTTTAAAATGTAACAACAGATATGAAGATTTTTATAGAGCAGAAAAATTTCTACAAGATAAAGGATTTAAAATAAAAAAAGGAAAAATATGTATTAGAAGATTATTATGGATCAGCAGGCACAAGAGAACAAAAAGCTGAAGATATGATGGCTATGCTTAAAGATAAGGAAGTTAAAGCTATTATATGCCTTGAAGGTGGAGAAAACTTGTAACACTTTTATTGATTTATTAGACTATGAAATAATAAAACAGAATCTAAAAAAATCATAACAGGTTATAGTGATATAACAGTTTTATTGCAAACAATATATAAAAAAGACAGGATTAGTAACATTTCATGGTTCTTCATTTGTTTGTTTTGGAGAGGAAGATGCTGAAGAAAAATATAAAGAGTTTGAAAGTGCATTTGTTAATAGGCAAATTGGAAAATTTATAAATGGTAATAAGAAGATAATCAGAAGTGGAAATGTTACAGGTAAAATTATCGGAACTAATCTAGGCTGCATGATGTATTTATTAGAACAGAATATTTACCTGATATGCAAGATAAGATTTTATTAATAGAAAGTTACAAAACATCTCCAAATGAATGTCAAAGAAGATTTGCACATTTAAAGCAATATGGAATATTTGATAAGATAAAAAGGCATAGTGATTGGATATAATTATGACTTACAAAAAGATGGGGATATTTATCCTCAAATGGAAGATATACTATTAGAATATACTAAAAGAATACGATTTTCCTATTATTAAATGTAATGATTTTGGACACAAGATGGTAAATAGTATTATTCCAATTGGTGTAAATATTAATATAGATTGTGATAATCAAAAATTGAAATATTAGATGAGTTCTTATGTGATATATAAATATAAGAAGGATAGATAAAATGAAGTTTTATAGATTATTAAAAAAGTGGCAGTAAGTTGCTACTTTTTTTGAAAAAATCAGTTAGAAATGTTTGACACAAATAGAAATATGGTATAAAATAAAGTCGAAATAAAAGAGAATATACATAGGAGGTTCAAAAATGGGTTGGTATGGAACTTGGAACTTAGAGTACACAGGAAAAAATGATAAAAAGTTTATAAATACAGCTAAATTAGTTATAGCAAATTTTAAAAAAAGATTTGAAATATCTAATGGGAAAAATGAGTTGGAAGCTGTAAAAGGATTAAGTTGGTATAGTGCTGACATGGATATTGAAAAGATTTTATCTTATTTAGAGGATGGAGATCAAATTCATGTATTGATAGATGGGGAAACACACCCTATTCGTGAAGTTATAAGTGAAGGTGGGTATGTAACAAGAGAAGGTACAAATGAAAATGATTATGATTGGGCAGAAACAAATCCAGATACTGGTGAAACTATATACCATTTTTAGCGAAGAATATATAGAACCTGAATATGATTATTGTGAATGGGAAGACCAAACATACAAAAAAGAAGATGGTAAAGTTACTATGGAATGTGAATTTACCGATTGCGATAGATACCAAAGTGATAGACATGGAATGAAAGGTGCATTTATATATGAATTATCATATCCAAAACAAGCCAGAAAAGAAAAATTAGAAGGTGGATATACTGATACTTTAGATACATATATAGCATGGATTGCCCAAGAAATGGGTGATGATGAAGAAATGTTACCTATTATTCAAGATTTTATGAATGAAATAATGAATATAACTAGAGATGAAGTTATAAAAGAAAATGGACAAATAGATGAAGAAGCATTTGCTTATTTTAATGATGTAAAGGCTAAATTCAAATCGCTTGAATCAGCCAAAGAATATATTTCTGGAATAAGATTAAAGTTACCACCAAAAGAGAAAAAAACCAAATTAGAAATCCCAGACTTATTTGCCAATATGAGCAAAAGAGATATAAAACCAATTAGGGGAATGGAACAAGTAATTAAGTTGTATGAAAAAGAAGGAGAACAAAAAACTCGAGAATTACTATCAATGCTAGGATATGACTTAAATAGTGGTATTAAGGAAAAAAGGTAAAAAACAATCTTCAGTAGGAAAGAAAAAAGGAAGAGAATGAAGTAAATAAGAATATAAAACAATCTGTTGTTGATTATTTTTTTAGGATGTGTAAAAGAAAAAAAATATCCAAACCTTACACCAGCAAATGAAGAAAAAATTTACGAAGGCTTTAGGGAAAACTATAGACTATAAACTAGAATATGGTGGATGGGATTGTAGTTTAAGTATTGATTATGATCCTTGTAGTGAATTAGTAAGTGCATTTTATAGTATGGATATGGATAATTTTGACTCAGGACTACCTATATATGATGATTTTTTCCAATGAAGACACATGTAAGAATGGAAAGAGGAAAATGTGCAACAGTAAGTAGTGACTTTAGTAAATCTGGAATATTATATATGACAGATGATTATAGACAAGAATTATTGACATCAGTAAATACAAGAATAATGAGAGAAGAAGCTAAAATACCACAAGAAGTAAAAAGATGGATTTGAACAAGAGTATCAGACTGAAATGGAAGCTCTTAATATCGAAAGAGGACCATTGGTAAAAAAAAACAAGAAGAAACGCAGAGAATATTAGATCAAAAAAAGGCAATGGAAGAAAAAGCACAACAACTAATAGAAAATTATTCAAGTAGAATAGATGAATTAGAAACTTTTAGGTTTATCAGAAACTGAAAAACAGCAGAGAAAACAAGCGATTATCAAAGAGATTAAACAAACGCAAGAAGCAGCAGAGTCTGAAAAATTTAGAGAACAGCTAGGCAAAATTGAAGAAAAAAAATATGGATGGGAATACTTAGAAGAATTTGATAAAGAACATCAAGAAAGTTTAGACAAAGAGAAATGGTTAAGAACAAGGGAAAATCCAGTATGCTAGAAAAGAACATGATAAATTTGGGAAGAATATAAGAACGAGCATCAAATGAATTTGGATGGCCCGACACAAGCTCTGTACCTTCCGATTTAGATAGATTATATGCAGAAAGAGATGAAATAGCTGAATATGATAGACAACAAGAAGAAAAACAAGAGTGCAAGGACAAGAAAATGAAAAAAATTCCACAATAGAGCAACAAGAATTTGTACAAGCATTAGGAAAAACATATACTCAATACATGAAAGAACATGGAAATATAGATGAATATAGCTTTAGAAATGGTAGAGAACAAATACTAGCAGATGGCTTTTTCAAAATATTTTGCAGCTAATTATCAAAATATAACAAATTCAGCATTTTTAGTTGAATTTGAAAATGGACCTATAAGAGAGATATTGCAGAAGAACGAGGATTTAGAAGAAATAGTAGTATGTATAGCTGGGGATTTTTATTCATCAACTGATATAGCACATGTTAAAGTATCCGAAGGTCTAATATATACTGTAGATAGAATACTAGATAAAGCAAAGATAGAATTTGGTACACCAGAAGCAATACAAACACAAATTGATAAATTTAATAGTGAAATCAGATTTATACAAGATGCAGGAGAAAGTTCATGGAATTTAAGAAGACTTGAAAGTCAAAGAGATTCTTTTGTTTCATATCAAAGACAATTAGAAGGTAAAATAGTAGCAGAACCATCACTAGAAGAATTAGATCAACAGAAATATATTCTTGAAGCATTAGATGGAAAAACAACAGAATTGTTACAGCAATATGATAAAAAATGATAGAACGAACCCACATGATATTGGAACAGATGGAATAGATTTTGATGATTAGGAGGAAAACACATGTCAAATAATAGTTTAATACCTATAAAAAAAAGAAAGTATATTTTCTAAGATAAAAATTTCTTAAAAATTTATTTGGACAAGAAACTATTGAAAATTATGAATTAGAAAATACAGAAAAAAAATATCATTGAAGATAAACAAGAAATTAAAAATTCAATTTTTGCTGAAAATATAAAAAAGTTGAAGAAACAGAAGAACAAAAAATTATTAAAATTACAAAGATTAATAAGAGAGAGAAGAATATCTGAAAATGATTTATCAGCTGAAGAAAAAGCTAAATTAAGTAAGTTATATAATTCTCAAATTGAAAATTTAAGAAATTCAATTTTACAAAAAAGAAATAAAATTATGAAAATAAAATATGAGCAAAAAAAAGAAAATCTCATGCAACTACATAAAAAAAAAAAGAAATACTAATAGTATTATCTTAATATATTTTAAATAATAATAAATTTAAAATTATATAAAAATTCAAAAAGAGTTACTAGTAATAGTAGCTCTTTTTTCAAATATTAAATTGATATATATATATAACAACACCAAATAATATGGTGTTATTTTTTTTATCTTATTTTGCATAATATATAAATGATTAATAGTCTGATTAACAAAAGATTTATTATCATCTTTTAATTTTAGATAAACTGTAGATGTTTCAGAAGGGAGTACATTAAAAACAATCATTAGAACTATTAATTGTACCGTTAAAAATATAGTTTGGAGTGACATCTAAAATATTACAAATATCAATAATAAGTGAAATACTTCCAGATGAAACCCTCGTTCCATAGCACTTATATATTTAGCAGAAACATTACATTTTTTCAGCAAGTGCTTCTTTGTGTTAATTTTTTTTAATCTAGCGATTTGAATGTTATTTCCTATTTCTTTTAAAGAAGCTTCATTTTTCATACACAGACATCTCCTTTTTCAACATAAAAATAATATATGAATAATGGCAAAAATAAAACATACATATATTAGAAAATGCCAAAAAAGTAAAACAAAATATTGATAAAGTGTTTTATATGTGCTAAAATAGTATGTAAAAAAAAAAGAATATGATAATTTCATATTCTTACATTTATTTGACTAAAAAACATATAAATGTATAATTTTAGATAACATTGTAAAATTAAATAAATAATAATTAATCAAATAGGTTATCGGTATTTTCGAATATTTGATCATATGTAATTTGTAATACTTTACAAAGAGCAATAATTTCGAAATCTTTTAACATTAATTTTCCGTTTTCAATTTGAGAAATGTCAGAGTGATAGATATCAATACCTAATAAAGATATTTTGTCAGATAATTCTCTTTGAGTTAAATGACGCAATTCTCTGTATTTTTTTAATGTTTTTCCAATAGCATTTGATTGTCCGTTTAGTTTCTTTATTTGCATACTAATTATTCCTTTCAAATATTAATTATTATTCTCTTATTTTTACAATATTTATTTACTAATCTTGGTAGACTATTTCAACCAAAAACAAAATAATTAAAAAAAAGTAGGGAGTTTATGAAAAAAAAATAAATGAGTTAATAAAAAACATATGTGAAAAACAAAATTATGATGAAATGCTAATAGGATTAATAAACATTGGAAAAGATAGTGAAATAAATAATATTTTAGAAGAATTAGATGCTGATAATAGCATAGATGATAAGAAAAAAAAGAGAAATATATGAAAAGATTTTTTGAATTTGTAAGCAATATAAACGAAGAATTAAAAGAAAATGTTAAGAAAATATTTGAAATGGGTGTAAAAGAGACGATAAAAGAATTAAGAAATAATGAAGATAGAATAAAGAAAATTGATAAGATAAGAATAATAATAGCAGATGATAATAAGACTATCTGTGAGTTTATAAAGAAAGCGTTAGAAAGATATGAAGAAATAGAAATTTTTAGGTATTGCTAATACTGATGCTGAAGAAATAGAAATGATAGAAAAATTTGGGCCAGATATAGTAATAACAGATCTTATGAGAAATCATAAATATACTGGATTAGATATTATAAAAGAATATTATAAAAAGTCAAAAGGTCCAGAGTTTCTAGTGATTTCAGCAGATAGAAAACAAGATGTAATAAATAATGGATTAGAAGTAGCTGGATATATACAAAAACGTATATGGACTATGACAATATCTATGATGAATTAAAAAAGAATCAAAGAGGAAATCAAGAATAAAAAAAATAATAGCAGTTTAGAATTTGAAAAGTGGCAAGAAAGATATTGGAATGATAAAGTAATGGATTTAACAAAACATCTAAACAAAAAAAAAAGAGCTAAAGACAATAGAAAAATTAAATATTAAAATAAAAATGTAATCTGCACAATGCAGGAATTTAATGCTTTGGAATATGAGTTATATTTATATTATGAAGATGAAGATTTTGAACCAGAAGAACAAGAATATAAAAAAAAAACATTAGATAATACAGGAGTAAGCGAAAGAGAATATAAGAGATTAATGAAAAAAATAATTAAAATTGATAATATTTATTATAAATATTATCATAAATAAAAAAGAAGTATTTTTTACAAAGCTCATAAGAAATATATAGAAGAATGGAAGAATAAATGCTTCCATTTTTTCAGCGGATACAAAAAAAGCTTCAAAATGTTAGCGCCTCAACATAAAAAAATTTACTATGTGCCTATTCCATTTTTAGACAACATGAGTTATAATATAAATGTATTCAAAATTAGTAACTATAAAGAAAAAGCTTTATAGTTATACCTGATTATCAGGGTAAAGCTGATTATATCAGCATGACTTTTGCAATTTAGCAAAGGTAAAGTAAGTAGCACTTTAAAAAATATGCCACTTATAGTTAAAAACACAGCTATAGGGGGAATTGTGCTTTAAAATTAAATAAACAAAGAAAAAAACAAGTAAAATTTGAAAGAATTGGACTTGTTATTTTTTTGTAAAAAATAAGGAAGGAGGATAGATTATTTGTTTTTTGAATACAAAAAAAAAAAGTTTATAAGAGATTGGAGGAAATGTAAATGAAAACATTTAACTATGAATCAAATTGTGTAAAGTACAAAAATTGTTTCTTTGATTTAGGAGAGTATGAAAAAGGCAAGTTAAGTTTAGCGATTTATGGCTATGTAGAAGATGATAAAAATTTATCTCATATTTCAAATGTAACAGTTAATGTAGAAGAAAAAAATTGGAAGAAAATCAAGTTGTTATAGATAATTATGCTAATAGCAATTTGATAAAGTTTTTTACTAGATTTAGGAATTGTAAAAATATTCCTAAAAAGGTAACAGTAAAGTTTTTGAGACTTCCTGTAGTTGAACTAGATTTAGAAAAAATTATATGAGTATTCATACGATCAGGAGGTGTTAAAATATGCTAGTTAGTAAGTCTTGGTGTGAAGAAACAGCAAAAGATATTATACGGGAATTTGAAAATTTATTATGTAATAATGATGTTAAAATTAATAATGTAAATTCTGAAGAAAATGAATTTGAAAGTGAAGAATCCTATATTAATAAAAAGATTACGAAAATTTAAAAGAAAAAGTAACAGAGCAGTTGATAGAATTAGTAGATTATGCGGAAGAACAAATAGAAGATATTGCTGCTTAAATGGAAGGAGAAAAAATAATATGAATATACAAGATTTAGTCAGAGAAAGAGTAATTGGAAATATAAAGACAGGAAAGAAAAAAATGAGAAAGGAATACCAGAAAAATTACCATATTTTCATGTTGAAGAGGATAAAGGTACAAGTTATGACATGGTAAAATCTTTAAACAATTATATCCAGGACAACCAACGAAATTAAAAATAAGATTTACATCTGAAAATCCATTTAATTTTAAATTTAAAAGATATGTGAATGGTAAAGCTGTATGTATAGGAAATGGAACAAAGGCAATAACTGTTGGAAAAGATTCTAAAAATAATAATACACAAATAGAAGTAGAATGTAATGAAGAATGTAGCCATAGACAAAGTGGTAAATGTAAGTTAAAAGGTACATTAAAATTTGCATTAGATGGAATAGAAGCAGGAGGAGTATGGAATCTAAGTACAAGTGGAGGAATTTCACTATCTAATATTGCATCTGAAATTGTTAAATATAAAAAAGAGCTGGAATGAGCATAGTAGGAGTTCCATTTGAATTAACACTTACAGAACAACAAAGTCTTGCATATGGTACTTATTATAGTATAGATTTACATAGAACAGATATAAAACCTCAATTAGTAACAGATGCACTTCCAAAATTAGCTGAAGCCAAAGAAGAAAATAAACAATTAGCAGATAAAACAACAATAAAGGAAAAAAAAAAAAGACAAAAAGAAACTTCAAAAAGTAGAAAAAGCAGAACAAATACAACCAGTTAAGGAAGAAAAAAGAAAATGCTAAAATAGAAGAAACAAAAAAGATAGTTTCTCAAATCGTATGACAACAAAGAAATTTATGCCAACTTTAGTTAAAGGAAATAAATTTGATAAAATTATATTTCAAGATATGAATAATCAAGATGTAGAGTATATATTACATCCACGAGCTGATCAAGATATATTAAAATATGGAGTTGGAACTATAATTGAAGTAGAAAGTGCAAAAAGTTGAAGAAAATATGAATATCCTTTGTAAATATAAAATTATACAAATTATAAATCCAGATGGAACAGTAACAGAATTTAATGATGAAGAAAAAAAAGCAGTTTAATTAGGACTTAAACAGCTTTATTTTTTTTATATTAATATGAAAGGAAATTTTTTAAATGTTTAAGATAATAAAAAATCCCTAATAATATTACTACTTATAACTATTAAAGTTATAGTTTATATTGCTAAAATTATACACAATTTTTATAAGGAAAAAACAAGAGCAAAATAGAAAAAAATATTCAAAAAGTTTTTACTATGTTTTAAAAGAAGAATTAACTAAATAAAGGATAAAACATATGAGGAATAAATATAACTATGGCGAATTAGTTAAAATAAGTGGTATGGGAAAAAATTTTGGAGAGGTAAAAAAAAGATTAGGCTTTATTATTAGAAAAGATGATTTTTTTACGAAGATTATTATGTAGAGCTAGTATTTGGAGAAAAAGATTGGTTTAATGAAGAGTCAATAGAAAGAGTTCTAGGGGAAAAAAGAAAACAAAACAGAAAAATATCAAGTAAGATTTTGCACGACAAAAACAAGGTTATGAACTAATACAAGCAAAACTTAAAGAAAAAAGAGCCAATTAGCAATAATAAATTCAAAAACTAGATATCTACAGAAAATTTCAAAGAGATGGTAAAGATTATATAATCATAGGATGGAAGTCAGTATTCTGGCCTGTAAGCAATAAAAGTATAAGAACATTAGAAATAGCAATGAAAGAATTTAAAGACTTAAATATACCATTTCAATATGTTTTGTTAAATGAAGATAGATTAACAGATATAAGAACAATGGAATTTTGTGAAAATGATAATAATGTAGAGGTTTTTTCTATAGAAAGAAAAAATTAAAATTAAAAGTTTAAAGTAATCTACAAATTTGTAGGGAAAGGATAAAAGATGATAGCAATAAAAATATTAAATGTTATGACTAAAATTGGTCCAATAATTAAAGATAAAACCAATGAAGAAAAAGGATTTGATTATGCATCAATTGCGAGTATTATAATTAGAGCAAGAGAAGCAATGATAGAAGAAAAGGTTATTATGATACCATTAAAAGCTAAATCAAGTTGTACAAAAAGGAAATGATGTAATAATAGACATGGTATATAGATTTTATGATGCAGAACCAAATGAAGATGGGAAATGTGATTATATGGATGTAAATATACCAGGAGAAGGAGCAGACAAAGAAGGTTGGGCTGTATATAAGGCACTAAGTGGTGCTTATAAGTATGCTATAACACAAACATTTGCAATTCCAACGATAGATGATGCTGAAAAAGACAAATACACAACAAATAATGAAGAAAAAGCAATAACAATGATACTGTTACTGAAAATGTAGATGCTGAAGGAAGTTTAGATGAAAATAGTATAGATAAAATATTAGGTGATCCAGATATTAACGATTTTGATAATATATTTTCATTAGGTGAAAAAAGCTGGATAGAAAGGTTTGAAAAAATGTATATAAAAAGTATTAATAATGTAGTTGGGTACAAAGATTTGCCAGATGGATTCAATATTGAATTTAACGAAAATAAAACATATATTGTAGGAGCAAATTTCCAAAGGAAAACAACAGTTGGAAGTCTTTTTAATTGGTGTCTAACAGGTACTAGTTTAAATGGAAAAGAAAAAGAACAAGTTGCCAATGATACTAAAAGAATAAGCAATGTTATCGTTGATATAACTTTTTGTAGACAATTTTGGTATAGAACATAGACTTATTAGAGATAAAGGTAAAGAAATACACTTAACTTTAGATGGCAAAGAAATAAAACAAGAAAATTTAGCTCAATTCTATAAAAATAAAGATATATTTTTAGTAGCACATAATCCGTATTATTTTTGGACTTTAGAACCAAAAAAGAACAAAAGGGATTTGGTTAGAAATATATTACCTATTATTGACTCGAAGAAACATTTGAATTACTAAATGAATATGAGCAACAGGTAATAAAAGAACCAATAGAAAATTTAAGTAGTTATACAGATGCTCGAAATGCTGATATAGATAGATTAGGAAAAAAGAATACAATAAAAATATCGGAAAGATTGAGACATTGAGAAGTATAGCATTAGGGAGCAAGAAGGATGTTTATTGAATTTACAAGAGAACAGGAGTTAAAAGATTTACAAGAAAAAATATGAAAGTATATCAATGAATTTCGATAATTCTAATTTGGAAGATTTAAAGAGAAACATAGAGGGAATAAATAGAAGGCTACAAGAGATTATTAAAGAAGATTTAGAAAAAATTTCAGAACAATATAATAGAGAAAACAAAAGCGAAAACAAGTTGAAAATGAGCATCCATATGTCCATCGTGTAGACAAGAAATAAAAGATAATGAAGCAGGAGAGCATTTAAAACAATTTTTTCAAAAAGGAAATGAATAGATTCCAAGAAAAAGCAAATGAATTAAAGGAAACTGCAAAAAAAATTAGCTGAAGAAAAGAAAGAAAAACAAGTTCTTTATGAAAAATTAAGTACTTATGATATGAAAGAATTACAGACAGAAAGAGATAATATAAAAGAAAAAATAGATAATTTGCTAAAAGAAAAAATGATATTTTATTTCATAATCAAGAAGTTCAAATAAAAAAGTAAAAGAGTACAAGAGGCAAAAGAAGTACTAAATATTTGTGAAAAAGCACAAAAAAGAAATACTAGAAAAATTGAACTTAATAAAATGCAAAAGAAAAAATTGCTAATAAATTAAAAAATATTAGTAATTGAAGCAACAAAAAGAACGAATTAAGAAGTATTTAAATAAGGTTGATATTGAATTTAGTAAAGTAGTAAAAACAACAGGAGAGATAGTGGAGTGCTGTAATATACAATATGAGGGAAGAGATTATAAAAAAACTATCCAATCGCAACAAGCAAGAGCTTGTTTAGAAATATCGAATGTATTTAATAATATTTCTGGTATAAATGTTCAATATTCTTTTGATGATGCGGAATCCACTACAGACATTCAAGAAATACCAAATACTCAATTAATAATATCATTAGTAATCAAATATAACAAATTAGAAATTTTATATGATTATGAAGATGTGTTAGACAGAAGAGAAAAATCAATAAAAAAGGAAATTGAAGAACAAGGTTGCTATGAAATTATTAGCAGCATAAATTTTAAAGTTATCAATAAGATAGCTTTTTTATTTTTGAGGAGGAATTTTATAAATGAATGAATATGAAAAATGTAATAATTATAAAATCAGATTTAAGCAAAGAGGAAACTTCCAAAGTTATCTTAAAAATAGAAAATAATATAAGAAATTTTGCTGAAATAACTAAAAAGATGATTTAGAATAAAGAAATTAGCTTTTATGAAATAAGGAAAAATAATGAAGGACATTATTTAGTGTATCAATTTCAAGTGGAAGAAAAAGAAGAGAGAATTTGCAATAAGAGAAATTGAACGATTTTATAGGATAACTGATGAAGTAATTAAATTTTTAATAATAAAATTATAAAGAAAAAAGAGGATAACATGGTAATTTACATAGTATATCAAAAATTTTATGCTGATTTTGAAAATGGTGAAGATGATGCATTATTTATAGAATGTGGATATAAGAATAAGAGAAAAAGCAGTTAAAAAAAAAAGCAAAAGAACTAATGAACCAAGCAAAATCAAGTCATTTATATATTGATGAAGATATAAGAAACAAAAAGAAATCCATTTAAAAAAATAACAATTGGGTTGATTTGTATAAGGAAGAAACAGAGCAAGAAGAAAGAATTGGCAGCATAGTAATGGAAGAAATAAAATTAATAGCATAGAAAGGAATGATAAAAATGAATAAAGTATGTTTAATAGGAAGACTAACAAAAGATCCAGAAACTAGATATACACAAACTAACAACACGATAGTTGTTAATTTTTTAGTTTGGCAGTAAATAGAAGATTCGTAAGAGAAAATGAAGAAAGACAAGCTGATTTTATTCCAATTATAGCTTGGGCTAAAACAGGAGAATTTTGTAGTAAATATTTTTAAGAAAGGCCAACAGGTTGGAATCGTTGGAAGGATACAAACTAGGAATTGGGATGATGAGCAAGGACAAAAAAACATTATGCTACTGAAGTAATAGCAGAAGAAGTATATTTTGCAGATAGCAAAAAAAGAGGATGCTTTTTAGTCAATATGGTGATGTGTTTGCAAACAACAATACAAGTTCAGACTTTGAAATAACAAGCAGTGATGACTTGCCATTTTGAGGTAAAAATAATGAAATATTAAATATAAAAAGTGGATTGAAATATATCCACTTTTATTATTGGAAAGGAATTTTAAATGGATAATAAATATGAAGTGTTTATAAAATTATTAAATTTCAATAAAGATAAATATTCACCAGAAAAAAAGTTTTCAAGATTTTGTATCTTTATTTGCAATAACTTTAAGTAATAAAGTATCTTATAGTCAAAAAAATAGCAATATGTATGAAAAGATATTTCAAAATTATGAAAAAGAAGAACAATCTAATTTTTATGCATTATCAATAGAACTAACTAGATTATTTTGTCATGAAAAAATCCTTATGACATATTGGGAGAAATATATCAAAAAAAAAATTACTAATCAGAGTTATTTGAAATTAATTAATAATAATCCAATACAAGAAGTAGGAAAAAAGTTACAAGGTGTTATTAATATAAACAAAAAAGCTAATAATGGGAAAATGATAGAAATGAATTGCGGAAGTGGTGTAATGATACTTGCTTATGCTAGTACATTAAAAAAAATGTTTAAATTAGATTACAAATTTGATTTAGAAGTAACAGCCATTGATACAGATATAATCAATGTTTTTATGACTTATATTCAATTATATTTTTTGAAATAGGAGCAGTAGTAATATTAGTAGATGAAAAAAAATAAAGAATTAATGAGATTATATACGCCATTTTATGAAGAGGATATGGAAAAATTTAATGGCTGCATAGAGAGGAGAAAATAAAATTGATAGAAAAGATTCAAGAATTAGAAAGTGAAATAAATGAAAAAATTAAAATCTAATAATGTTGTAGTAAGGATTCTAGGAAATGAAGATAAAAATAAAGGTAGCATTATAATATTAAAAGATAAAAAATAAATAGATGTTTTGAAATAGAAATCATTTCGTGCTGTCAAAAAAAATATTATCGAAAATAGTAAAAAAAAATTGAAACTGGACTATTTATAGAAGATTTGGAAAAACTGGATTTATAATTTATACAATCCTATAGAATATTTATATGAATTTGTTGGTGGTAAATTAAACAATAGGATATTGACAAGAGAAGAAATAAATGAAATATCTAATGAATTGACTAAAGACTATAGTGAGGAAAGAAAAAAAGGGAATAGCAGTACATAGAAAAAGAATTAGATAATCAGCCAACGGTAGAAGGATACTTAGGACCAATGTATAACGGAATTGACTATGGAAAAATTATTTTAAGGTATGAAACACAAGAAGTATATGATATGCTATCAGATTAAACAAAAGAGAGGAGAATACATATGCAAAATAATAATGTGTATGAGTATATAAATATAACTAATGTCGTGAATCAATTACACCTCAAGAAAACATGTACGAAAGGATGTAATATTTATGCTATTTGTCCGTTCTGCCAAAGTTCAAAAGAAAAAAATGGTTACTTAAAAATTAATACTATAAAAAATGTATATATGTGTGAAAAGTGTGGATTAAGTGGTAGTTCAATAGATTTATATGCAAATTTGAAATATATTTCTACAAAAAGAAGCTTTTTAAAAAGATTACTAAAAAGAAAACACCAGTATTAGATAATATACCATATACCTATAATAATCCTGTAAAAGATGAATACTACAGAGATATAGTTTATAGAAATTTTTTGGAAATGCAAAAATTTGAATGATTTACATTATAAAAAAGTTAAAAGAAATGAATTTTACAGATGATTATATTAAGGAAAATCAATTTAAAAGTATAGAAAATAATAACAATAAGAAAAAAAGAAATATGTATGAAATTACAAGAACAAGGTTTAAAGTTAGATGGTATTCCTGGATTTTTTCCAGGATACCGATTTCAAATGGACATATAAATCGCACAAAGGAATATTCATTCCAGTTACTCTGAATAATAAAATTCAAGGTTTAAGAATCTTATTAGATAATGAATATAGGCTAGATACAGAAAATATATGGTTTAGTAGCAATAATGAATATAATGGAACAAAAGCAAGTAATTGGCCTATGATATTAAAAAGATAATACAGTTAATTGGATTGATATGTATAATTCAGATAATAGTACAAGTATTATTATTGCTACAGAAATGATATTAGCACATAAGCTATTTAATAATACAAATAAAACAGTTATAGGTATTCCTAATAATATTGATAAAGATTTAATATTGAGTATTGTTCAAAGAATGAATGCATCAGAAGTATTTTTATATGCAGACAAATATACAATTTTACATACAAGTACTTTAATGTATGAAAATACTGTAAAGTCATTAGAAAGACAAAATATAAAAAGTTGAATTTAGAGTGGCATTAAATGAAAATGATATTGGTAGTGAATTAAAAAGAAAACGAAAAGAATATAAAAATAGCTTAAAGGGGGAATTGCTTATTGAAAAGAAGACAAGAAATAGAAGTATCAAATAAGTTAATAAAAAGTTTAATAGAGAGAGGCTTTTTAGTTCATAAGTATTATGCTAGGACAACCAAAAGTGTATATCTAAAACTAGATTATGGAGCATGTTGTGGAATAAGAATTAGTGATCACAGAGGAAAGAAAAAATACAAATATAAGTTTAACCTTATAAAACAATATGAAGGGTCAAAAACAGTGCTTGATAAAGGATTCATTAGATTATTTTACAATTATAATAATACTGAAGAACTAATAACTGATATTCAAAATGAAAAAGAAAATTAAAATTAATAAATATGGCTTGGAAAATTATTATAAAAAATATATGAAACTAAATTCACAAGATAATTTATACAAGTCATTTAAAAAAGTTGCATAAAAAGATGGGATGTTATCTCATCTTTTATTTTAATTGTGAAAAATAGGAAAGGATAATAATATATGAAAATAAAATATGATTATTTATATGCAGTAGAATATAGCAAAACCGGATTTGATGGATGAATCTGGATATAAGTATGTTATTCCTGGTTTATATACTGCTTATAGAACGGATAATGGATTTGAACATTTTAAAGAAATATATAATTTAAAAAGTAAAAAGAATAGAAGTACAAAAGTATCGTGATACATCAGATACAATAAAATTAATATATTTTGAACCAATAATAATAGATGAGCCACTTACATTTTGGAAAAAAAAGAAGAAATAAAAAAGAGGTATGAAGCATTTTATAGGATTAAGTAATGGAAGTTATGTAGATTGCTACTATAAGCATTATAAAGATCATGTACTTGTAATGAGACCTAATCCTAATGCAAAAGAAGTATATAAACCATACAACTACTTTGCAATGGGAGAAGAATGGGGTTAAATTTATAAAGATAGGAGATAAAAAATGAATTTAGAAAAAAATTGAAAAAATAGAATATAAAGCATATGAAAAGCTAATAAATATTGAACTATTTAATGAAATTATTGCATTTATATCTAATACGCGAACAGGAAAAGGAACCAATAATATTTTATATGAAATAGAAAATAAATGTATTTGGAACAAAAAAGAGTTAGTTGTCAAAATTTTCAAGAGAAATATAAGTTTCAATACTTTGGAGAACTATTAGAAAGATATGAAGAAAGAATGGAAAACAATATAGAAAATATCAGAGCTATAGTTTTAGCCTTTAGGATATGGTAAGAATATTATAGAAAATAGTATGATAATGGGAACACAACTAATAGACTTTCTTAACAGGATAAAAAGTGTAGCTGAAAAAAAGACATATATATATTAAAGGTGCTTTGTATTTATATGATAGCAAAAAAATATGATAAATATGGAGAGGATTTGTTTAATAGAGATTATTCAAATACAGAAGAAATAATTTTTGTGTTATCGATCTTTTCTGATAGAGTTAATGAATTTTTTTGATCATAAGAGAGAACAAATAATAAGATTATTAGCAAAAGATAGAAATATGGAAGTAATAGGAAATATAGGAATATTATCATGGTTAGTGAAAAATATATATCCATTAATATACAAGGACAGAAAAAAAAGACATATCAATATTAAAAGCACTAATCAAATTACCTACAGGATTTCAAAAAGAAGATACTACTACATATAAAGAACTATTAAATAATGGATATAGTGAAGAGGATATAGCATATCTAAACTATTTTATGCTGTATTATCATCCTGTTCCAAAAACTGTCAAATTAGGATATTCAATAGTTGAAGAAAAAATAGCAATCAATCTATGTAAAAGTATATATAAACAATGAGAAATCGTACGAAAATAATGTATATAATTTTATTCGAGGGATATTGTGTAGATACGATAAATTTGATATTAAATGTTATGGATATTCAGGAATAAAAGATGCCATAAAATATGAGATAAATGTAACAAATCCTATAACATTTACAGAATTGTATCAAGAATTAGGTAAAAACTTATATTCTTTTTTGATATTTTAGATGAAAAATGGGATATTGTATCAAAAAAAAAAATGGAAGAAGATAAATATGAAGAGATACTAGATAAATTCCTACTAAATTGTAAAAATGAAAAAAGATAGACTACTAAATAGCATAAAAAAAAATATAATGAATTGACAGGAAAAAGATTATGTTGAATCTTTTTTAAATCGTAGCTATTATAGACAAATTGTATTTGATTTTTTAGTAGATAACAATGTAATTTTATTAAAGGATTCTTTTGAAAATATCTTGAAAAATGGTAAACAAAACGAAGAAAATTATTTGAAATCATACATAAAAGGAGTAAAAAATAAGAAATCATTTGAATTTTTGAAATATTTATTAAGAATAAATAAATATAATATAAATGAAATCAATGATATTGGGTTTGATTTTGAAGAATTATTAAATTATTATGGCTATTCGTATTCTTCATATACACTAAATTTGAAAAAGAAATTTTTAAACATAAAAGAGCAAAAAATTTTATTTAATTGCTTAGAGAAATTTATATTTTATTATAGACCAAAAAAGTATTTGAAGTTTTTAGAAGCAGCATTAAAATATGATAAAATAGATGAATTTTTTAAAAAGTCAGAATTGAGAAATATATATTTATTACTTTGTGAACTAGAACCTAAAACTTATAATTGTGAATGGCTACAAAAGAAATTTTTGACTACTGAAGAACTAGAAGAAATTAGAGAAAAAGAGAAGAGAAAAAAACAATTAGAAAAAGAAAAGGAACTATTAGAGGCAAAGAAAAGTGTTATGGAAGGATTTAAGCAGGAAGAAATAGATACATTAGAAAAGTTATACAAATTTTGTGCTAAATTTGAATATTCAACAACAAAATTTCAGTTTTGTGCGGATATAGTAAAAAAGAATATCTACTGAAAAACATTTCCAAATTTATTACAAATAATAACAATACAATGCAACTTATGGATATATTAGAAACTTTAATAGATAAGGAAAAAATCTCAACAGTAGAGTTTACAAGAATAATGTATGAGTATATAAAAAAGGAGGTTCAAAAAGGATGAATACATTAATACAACATGCTAAATTAGCAATTCGAATGAATAACAATGGCATAAATAGAGAATTTATCAAAAAAATTTCCAATAGAAGAAATTATAGATTGCTGTAATAGAATAGAACAAAATAAAATTTTAAATGATGAATATAAAGATAATGAAGTAATACAAGAAGAAATAATAAAAGATGAGAAATTTATACATTATCTTAATATAGCATATAAAAAAAAAGACCTAGATATGGTGGGGTTTGAAGAATTATTAATAGCAATAAAAGCAACATAATGAAAAAGATGACAGACTATTCAATAAAAGATATACTTAATGTATTATATAATAAAAAGAATTGTTTTATAAATCATATTATGATTACTTGAAATACTTTAGAAATGAGAGCATTTCATTAAAAAAAAAAAGAATTACAAATAATCTAAATCATTTTCATTGTCAAAGTGATATAGAATTTAATGAATTATCAGAGAATGAAAAAAAATTAGTTACTTTATTAGATTTAGATGATAAAAATTTAATACCTACAAATGTAATAAAAAGAAATCTATGAATTGTTATTAAATAATGAAGAATTAAGAAACATCATAGATTTTTTAAATGCTCATAGTTTATATATTCAATTAGATGAACAAGATTATAAAGTAATAAATAATAATACTAAAGAAATAAAAAAAATTATATTAAATCTATTACTGATAAAATTAATAATGATGATATTACTTACAGAATGCTTTTTAAAGTGGGTAGGCAACGGTTGTAGTGTATATGATTTAAAATCAATAGAGCAAAAAATCAGCAAGGTAGAAACAGAAAAAACTAGAAAGCATCTTTAGTAACAGAAGTAGTTATATAAATTTCATATATGGTAATAAATTAAAAGAATTTCCTTTGGATAGTATTTATGGAACTAAAGAAGAATTAATAATTTATGCTATTAGTAACAATAAGAAAAAATTTTCTAAAATTGATACAAAACAATATGAATGATTTTTTAAGTATTCCAAGTAATTCTATTTTATATAGTAAAAATTTTTATACAAAATATATTAATTTAAATGAACTTACATTGAAACACTTGAATAAGTTAAAACTAATGGATTATCATATAAATTATAATATAGACTACTTGAAAGAACAGTTATATACCTTTGAAGAGATAAACACTTTATTTTCAATAGAAAAACAATATATAAAGTTATATAATGAATTATTAAGTTTACCAATAGATGATAGGTTATTGAGAATAAGGCAGTTTATAAAAAAAGATTTATTAAAACATATAACAAATGATGATAGAATAACAAAATTAGCTGATAAAATAAGAATAAAACCGTTATATACTTGGTTAGAAGATGATTTTAATAGAATAGAAGGTATAAAAAGCAAGTGATATAATAGAAATACTGATTAATTATGATGCTATTGAAAAATTACTTCCAGAAATAACAAAAAACAAAATGAATTAACATATATATTAAGAAATATTAGTAAATTAGATGATTATAGTAATTTACAAAGTATAAAAAGATAATATTGAAAATTTTGACGATTATTGAGTAACTTAAAAAGATGCTATGCAATTTAGTGAAGAATTTGTAGTAAAATATAAAGAAAATATAAAAACCTTTTTACTTAATAATGGATCGGAATTAGCATATTTATATTATTTAGAATGTGATAAAGAACACAGAGAATCCTTTAAGTTAATTATAAAAAAGCAGAACTAATGAATGAATTTAGAAAATTGAAATATCATACTAACGATTTGAACAAAGAAATTGATTTTGAATTAAATAATAGTCAAATAACAGAATGGACTGAAAATAATTCAAAAATTGTTAAAGACAAATATGATATTGAGAATATGATGATTTTTATTATACTATGATTCTTGGAGAATATCCTGAAAAAACATGCTTATCTTACAGAGATGGTGGTTATAATAAATGTCTATTAGCTTGTTTTGATAGTAACAAAAAAAAGTTTTGTATGCTAAAATAAATAATAAAATTGTTGCGAGAGCAATGGTTAGACTAACGAAAGGAAGCTATAATAAAGAAAAAAAGGGAATAACAAATCTATAAATTTTATTGATGTAGAAGAAAGCACACAAGAAGAATTAGAGGACAAAAAAAGAATATTTGACTTTATTTTTTAAGAAAAAGCATATATATCTGGAATTAATGAAGGTGAGAGAAACACAATAAAGAAATTATTTATAAAGTTGCTAAAAAGAAAAAGCAAAGGCAATGAATGCACTATTAGTACTAAGCTGTAACTATAAAGAAGAAATAGATGAACAATTTATTTCTACAAGATATTATATGTATATATCTAAATCAAAAAGCAGGTACACAATACTTAGATAGTTTAAGCGGACAAGCTACAATATCTGATGAAGGACAATATAAAGTTAATACATTTTTAATATGGCAACCAAAAAGAAAATGGAGATTCAATATTTGAAGGTAACATATTTTAAAAAATTGTATAAGAGGTGAAGTAAAATTCATCTCTTAATTTATTTAATAATAGGAGGAATAGAAATAGATGAGTATAGAAAAAGAAAAATCAAATTATAAACAACTATTTATGGATTATTGCAAAGACAAAATAAAAAATTTAGGTAATATAACTGTAGATGAAGAAATAATGGAAGATAATTATATTAACGATACTAAAATATTGTATGTGTTACCAAATGTAAGAGGGTGTGAATATGTAAATGTACTAAGAGATGATGAAGGAGGTGCTATATGGGTAAGTCCAGAAGGGAACATAGTATTAGAAGCAGGTGGTATGGCCAGTGCCAATGATGATATAGTTGAATTAAAATTCACAGCAATAGACAAGGAATATTATGAGGAAATATTAAAATATTGGTCTGAATATTATTTTGATGAAATGATGGAAAGAGAAGAAATAGATAAAGCTCAAAGAAAAAAAAAAAATAGAAAAAGAATTTAAACTACCAGAACCATTTAAATATAATGTAATAAGTAGAAATGGAGGAGCAGATGTAGAAATTTATACTCCTAATATTTTAGATTTAAGAGCAACTACAACTACTATGAAAGGTACAAAACACATACAAGAGTGGTTTGACATAGATGGATTATGGCAAGTAAATATATTAGATGATAATGGTAATTTTAAAAAATATGAATATGTAACAGGATGGCAAAATGCTATTAAAATATTAGAAAATACATTAAAAAAAGCTAACAAAATAGAAAATACATTAAAAAAAGCTAACAAAATAGAAAATGTATAAATTTATAAAAAAGGTAGGAATAGGAATGGAAGGTATAAAGAGATTAGCTGAAATGCTAGAAGGTCAAAAAAAGATAAATATTTAATTATTATTGTAAATCATTTAATGCTTCAAACAGAAATGAATGAAGCATTTTTAAATGAAGAAAAAGAACTTAAAAAGATATGGCTACATATATTAAAGATACAGCAAAGAAACAAGCAAAAAGTGGAGTAGCTGTTATAGAAGATGCAGTAGTATTCAAATGGGCTAAAGAATATTTTATGAAATCAAATAAAGAGTTAGGAATTAAAGAAACCAGATTAGATAGGGGAAAACATGGAGATGTAAGTAAAGTTGAAACTAAAGAAAACGAGGATAACTTTGGATCTATTTTTGACATTGATGATAATAACGAAAATACTAGTGATAACAGTAAAAAGAAGATATAGAACAAATATCATTATTTGCAGCTTAATAAGGAGGAACAAATTGTGTATGTAAAAAAAAAGAAATAAGAGAATTTATAGAAAAGATGCCTAAAAAAAAGAAAAATTAACTAGAGAGTGGAAGAAATTCATACAAGAAAGTACAATAAAGCATAATTTATTAATAGAACATGGAAAAAGAAGAATATGAATGCACACATTGTGGAAAATATTCATATGGAAAACTATTAAGTGATAGAAATTACAAATATCATGATATATGCAGATTTTGCGGAAAAAATATGAAATAAAAAGAAGTAATCTAAAAAATTACTTCTTCTTATATAATGTAGCAATAGTTGATAATATTAATAATAAATTAGTTATGAGATATTTTCAAGTATATAGATATTATAATAATAGGATTAGAAGATTCACAAATAGTATTGCAGAATTTGCTAGATATGTACCTGAATATGATATTACTTTATTAAATAACAGATGTCCAAAGGGAATAAATATATATCATGATGAAGAAATAAAAAATGGAGAGTATTTGCAGGAGAATATTATAAGCATAAAGGATATGATGCTATCTATCTTAGAGATATAGATGAAAAAAAAAAAAAAAACTATTTATCAATATATACCTTTTAGGTGATGCTATCAATCATTTAGAAGATGTTAGATATAACAATTTTTAACATATTTGAAAAGGCAAAATATGAAAGTTTTGAACTCTTACTAAAATTAAAATTATATAATTTAGCATTAAATCATGCTGAATGGTTCTTTTTGAAAAAGGAAGTTTTGAAAAAAGGTTTGGAGTAAAAAAGAACTTTTATGATTTTATGAAGAAAACACGATATATCATATGAGGAATTATATGTATTAAAACTGATTCAAAGACCTAATATAGAAATAATAAGAAGTCTTTTTAAGAATATCATTTTCTAATTTAAATGATTTAGAAAAAACAAATAACTATATAAGCTTAGTTAAACTGGCTGAATATTCAAAAAACACAAAATAATTTTTCTATTCAACTTTATTTAGATTATATAGATAATTTAATGAAAATAGAATACCACTTACTAAAAAGAAATTATTACCAGCAAATTTTTCTGAAGCACATGATATAAGTATGAAAAAAGTTAAAATTGCTGAAAATAAGTTGTTAGATGAGAAAATAAAGCAAAGATATGAAGAATTAAAAAGGAATAACTATAATGATAATAAGTTTTTGTATTAGACCCGCAAAAACTTTAAATGATATGAAAGATGAATCAAATCAACAAAATAATTGCGTATATAGTAATTATAGTGAAAAATATGCTAATGGTATTACTGATATATATTTTTTAAGAACGTTAAAAAATCCAGATAAATCATTAGTAACAGTCGAAGTATTGGATGGAAAAAGTAAGACAAAAATATGAAAAAAAAAATACAGCGATTAATAAAGAAAGAAAAAGAGTTTTTTGAATTTATGGGAAAAAGAACATATTAAATGTAGCTTAATAAATGAAAGGAAAGTGATAATATATGGCTTATTTAAAGAAAAAAAATACAGAATATTAATGGAGAGAATAGATAAAGGAATTAAGAATGCCACAAAGGTTGGTATTTTTTTGTTAAGAAACAGAAAGAAAAAACAAAACTTTATTATAAAAACAAAGGGAAAATGTACTTGTAGAAATTGTAATACAGAATTTGAAACAAATAAAAAATTAATGAATATGATAAGTGTCCTAAATGCCATAATACTTATTTGATAAAACAAAAAGTAATTATAGTTTTCATATATTTGAAGATGTATTAGTTTTGCTTGATAGATTAGAAGATAAATGGGTAATACGATTGTTTGAGATATTTACTAGATATACAAAAAATGAAATATATCATTCTAAACCAGCAGAGTATGGAAGAATAGTTATTGATAAGGATATGAAAAATGTAATGGAATTTGCTAATGATAGGGCAGTAGGCACTATGTGGGGTGAACTATTTATTAATCACACAAAAACAGGAAAAAAAGTGGAGATGGTATAATAAATATTATAGATCATTAGATACTTATGGAAAAGTATATGATAAAAACTTAGAAGAACTATTTAAAAATACAGAACTTAAATATTCTCAATTGTGGAAAATAGCAAAGGAAAATGATGAAATTGATATAAAATATCATTTATTAAATAATTTTCCTAGCACAGAATTATTAGCAAAAATGGGATTGTATAAATTAGCAGTTTGTTCTGGAGATTTTAATAAAGGCAAAAGTTTTAAAGAAAGATTTGGAGTAGACAAAAAGCTATTACGAATTTATGAAAAAAAATAACATAAATAGAAATGAATTGAACATCTTAAAAATGTATAAAAAGCCTAATATTGAAAATATAAAAAGTTTTAAGCAAATTTTATATCTCTGATTTAGAAAAAGTCAAAAAAATATGTCTCAATTGAAAAGTTTGCAGAATATGCAAAAAATAAAAAAAATTTTGATATACAGATGTATATAGATTATTTGGGATTTTTAGAAAAACTAAAAATGGATTTGAAAGATAAAAAATATCTATTTCAAAAAAATCTGAAAGAGAAACATGATGAATATTCAAGACAAATACTTATAAAAAAACAATGCAAAGGTAAATAGAGCAATAAATAGAAGATATAAACAATTAAAGCAAAATACCTATAGTAATAAAAAATATATTGTAATGCCAGCAGAAAGTTTTATATCCTTAGAAGATGAAAGTACTCAACAAAATCATTGTGTAAGAAATTATGCTGAAAAGTATGCAAAAGGGAAATGTGATATATATTTTATGAGAGAAGCGAGTACACCAAATAAATCACTTGTAACAATAGAAGTAAAAAGAAAGAAAAAATAGTACAAAGTAGGACAAAGAATAATGGAAATCCTAACAATAATCAAATAAGATTTTTAAATAATTGGGAAAAAAGAAGTGTTAAATAAAGCTGCATAACATAGAAAGAGGAGTTTTGCTACTCTTTTTCTATAAATATTTATATTTTTCTGATTTTTAGGTCAAATTTTCAAAAATGATAAACATAGAAAAGTACATCAACCCCTGTATTTTTCTATGTTTATTGCTATTTTTAAGAAAATTTTTTTTTTGAACTTGAAAATGCTAATATAATGATATTACAATAGTAGTATAAAAAAAAAATAGGAGGTACAAGATTATGAAAAAATGTTAATTATGCTGATATGGCTAATAATTTATTAGGAGATGAATTATATTATAAATTCATTACAGAAATTGCAAAGGAAGGAAAGGGAGAAAATTTAGTTGACTTTGGAAAAGAAGTTGTAGAAAAATGTTGTTTATTAATAGTTTCATTAGGAATGTCGAATGCAATAAAAATGGATAAAGTGAAAATTTGCTTAGGAAGAGAAGTTATAGAAATATCTTGTAAAGAATTCGCAGCAAAATATGAAAAATATAGTAAAGAAATTGGAAAAAACATAGTTGAAACAATAGTATAGATTAATTAGATAAGCATATAAATGGGAAATACGCCAGGATAAAGACATGAAAAAATTTTTCGAGCGATTTGCCACCACTACACAAGTGATAATAAATGATAAAAAAATTTTTATATAAGGTTATATAAGATTTAGTTTCTATATTTTGTTGATTTTTCAGTATATAGAAATTTTTATATAATGTCATATAAGGTTGCTAGTGAAAGTGTTTCAGCACACTTCACATGTGGAATGTTGTTCGGTGCTATGTCTAAAAGATACGATGAAATAGTTGAACTTACTGCTTTTTGAGGATTTTATTAGTTTTGATAGAAAAGGCAAAAAGAAGGTTAAAAGAACAGAAAATCATAAAATTAAGGTAACGATAGAGGTTGACATGGTATGCGATGCAGTATAAATTCATGTTGGAAATGTCAACAATTTGTCAACGAAAAAATAAGAATGTTTGGAGATAAAACTTAGGTTGGAAGTGTTTGGAAAAGCACTTTCTTTTTTTTTTAGGAACTTATGATAGAATGAAAATGAAATAAGGAAGGTAATTATGAAAAAAGTTTTAAAAATTGCAATTGAAGGAGCAAAAAAAAATATATATTGGAAATTTTAATATGTAGTTTAATATCATCATTTCTAATGATATATCTTACAAAATTTATTTCATTTGCAGTAGATGGTGTAATAATGCAAACAAGCAGTTTGCCAGAATATATTAGAAATAGTTTTTTATAGTGATAACGTTAAATCTAAATTAACTGTACTTGCTATTTATATGCTTATAATTGTTGGTATAATTAGTATATCAAATTATATGAAAAGTATGTTTAATACAAAATTTAGATTAACAATGAATAAAAAATTTAAAATCAAAATTATTAGAGCATACGACATATTTAGAGTATGGAGACTATATCCAATATGAAAAAAATCAAATTCTTCAAAGAGTAAGTAGTGATGCAAAATTATTTTGTCGATTTTGTAACTAGCAAATATAATTTAATAGTAGATTCTATATTTATATTATTATTCTCAATGTATGAACTATTGAACATTAATATTATAGTCAGCTCAATAATAGGTATAATTATAGTTATTATATCTATTATGTCAGTTGTATATTTAAAGATAACAAAACCAATAGTTAACAAGAATATTGATTTACATGAAAACTTAATTTCAAGAACAATGAATGCAGTATATAATCCTAAAATGATAAAAATATTTAATAGAGAGCAAAAAAGAAATTAATGACTTTAATATTATTAGTGATGAATATAGAAAGAATGACACAAAACTAATAGACTACTTGATTTATTATGAATTAATAGGAACAGGTATGAGAAAATTTAAAGACCCAGCAATATTTCTTATAGGAGGACTACTAATAATAAATGGAAAGATGAATATAGGTGAATTAATGATTTTAATGACATATTCAAGTAATTTACTAGAATATGTGGTACAACTTATATATATGGTTAATGACATTAATCATTTTTTTTTAGTTCCGACTGATAGAATAAAGCAAATTTTTAAAATTAGAAGAAGAACATAAAAATGAAAAACAATATGAATTAGACAATATAAGCTTAGAATTTAAAGAAGTGACAATAAAAATCAATTCAACTAAAATTTTAGACAATATTTCATTTAAAATTGAAAAAGGAGAAACTATTTATTTAGTGGGGAATAATGGAAGTGGAAAAGTATTTTAGTAAAAACGCTACTTGATTTATACCTTATGATGGACAAATATTATTAGGTGGAATAGATATAAAAGAATTAAATAGAAAATACAATTAGAAATTACATAGGAGTGGTTTTTCAAGAACCGTTTATATTTTCAGATACAATAAAAAAAAATATTGATGTGTTAGAAGATTATAAAAAATTTAGAAAAAAAAAAGAATATTGCTAAAATATGCGAATTAGATGAAGAAATTGAGAAATTTCCAAATCAATATAATGAAATTTTAGGAGAAAGAGGAATTAACTTAAGTGGTGGTCAAAAACAAAGAATAGCTATTGCAAGAACATTATTGCAAAATAAAGAAATAATAGTTTTTGACGATGTATTAAGCAAGGTAGATAATATAACAAAGGATAAAATAAAAAATAATCTAAGAAAGAATAATAAAGATATGATAGCAATATATATTACACAAGATTTATCTAAAATACCAAGTAATGCGACTGTATTCTTTATAGATAATAAAAAATAATAATAGATAAACAAGAAAATCTAATAAATCAAAATAAAAATTATTATAGATTAATTGATATATGCAAAAATATGGTAGGAGAAATAGATGAATAAATTTAAAGATATGTTTCATTATGGAAATTTTGAAAAAGAAAATTATAATTACAATTATAGAATATATTTTATCATCAATAATATGGATAGTAATAAATCAATTTATGACTTATTCTTTATTTGATAATGCTATTGCCAAAGAAAATATAAAATTAGTTATGTTTTTAACAATATTAATGATTATAAAAATTATTATAAATATAGCAGAAGGGATATTTAATTGCAAGTTAAGACATCATCTACAAAGGGATTTTTCAAATTATGCTAGAAAAGATATTTTTAATAAATTAATAAGGTCAAAAATACAGTTTTTTTGATAAAAGTAATTCAGAGAATTGTTTGAATTAGAAATGAATGATTCTAATAATCTATCTGCATTTTTTACACAAAACGGAAATCAGCTAATAGGATTTACAGTTAGAGCATTAACAAATGTTGTAATATTGTTGTTTATAAATATAAAATTAAGTTTATTATTAATAGCTATGTATTTTAATTGGATATATTGCTTTAATAGTATCAAATAAAAAAACAATATATCTAATGAAAGAAATAAGGAATTTAAATACTTTAATTACAAAGTGGATAACAGAGCAAGTAAATGGATTTGAGAATATAAAATCATTAAGGGTAGAAAAAAAACAGATTAAGCAAAATGAAAGAATTGATAAAAAAATATAATAATGAATCTTATAATTTAGACAAGGTCGTAAGAAAGTATACTTTAACATATAATATCTTTTTCATTACTTGCTACAGTTGTTGTCGTGTATATTGGAGGAATTGATATATTAACGGGTATTATTACTTATGGAAGTTTAATGATATTTATTAATGCTACTTCAGAAATTAAAAGGCATTTTGATGTAGCAATAGGTTATATTGATAGAGTAAATAAATCTTATGTATCATTTGCAAAAATGTTAAAATTTGATGCTGAGTTCGAAGAAGAGGAAGATGATGGAAACATCAAATTATCAAAAATTGAGAATATAGAAATAAAAAATGTAAATTTCTCATATAATGGAGAAAAACAAAATTTTAAAAGATATAAATTTAACAGTTGGAGAGCAAGAAAAAAAATTGCAATTATAGGAAGAACTGGATCAGGAAAGACGACATTAGTAAATTTGTTATGCAGATTTTATAATTTAGAAGATGGAGAAATAACAATAAATGGAATAGACTATAAACAATACAAAAATGAAAAGATTTAAGAGAGCAAATTGGTTATGTATTACAAGATGTTGTTATTTTTTTTGAAGGAAATGTTTATCAAAATATAAATTATGCAAATAAAGAAATTGAAAACAAAAGAAATAGAAGACATTTGCAAGAGATTAAATTTACATGATAAAATTATGAGTCTTGAAAATGGATATGAAAAAAAATTTAAACAAGAATAAGGATTTATTATCACAAGGGAGAAAAGCAAATGATAAATTTTGCTAGAATTCTAATAGAAAATCAAAGTATGATAATTTTTAGACGAAGTAACATCGTCATTGAGCTATGAAAATGAAGAACTTATAAAAAATGCTATAAATGAAATAATGAAAGGAAGAATCAGTTTTATAATAGCACATAGATTATCTACAATTAAAAACTGTGATAAAATTCTACTTATGGAAAATGGGAAAATAATAGAGGAAGGAAATCATAATGAACTAATGAAAAAACATGGAAAATATTATGACTTAGTTAGTGCTTAATAAATTCTCAAATTAATTCTAATGTGCTTTTATAAAAAACAAGTCTAGGTTAAAATGAATGTGCTATCGCACAGCCTTGACTAAATTTTAAAAAAGCACATTATTTTTCGGCTAAGAGGATTTAAGGATAAGTATATTTAAATAAGTAGACATAAATGCATATAAAATCCAAAATACCTCCCATTAAAAATGAGGGCGGGGAAGCGAGTGTGTACACATCACCTATACACATTGAATGACAAGCCTTCAAGAGTTAATAAAAAACAAAAATTTTAAAGCAGATTTGATGCAAAATTCACCAAATGAATGGGTAAAAAATGCTCTTGAGAGTGCGAAATTTCACTAAATGAATAAAAAACATTTCCTAAAAACATTTAGAAAGACAAGCTTTCTAATACTCTGTTAAGACGAAAATATTGCAGATAATATTTAGAGTGCATACACTTCGGTGTATTTTTTTTTATCAAAAAGTATTAAAAAATAGGCATCAGGATAAAGACATGAAAAATTTTTCTAATGTCTATATCCATTGTCTTACTTTTGATTTAGAGACTGTTGAAGTATCAAAATTACGTAGTATTTTGAATATTTCAACAGTCTCTTTTTTCTACGTTTCTTGAAATGTCTTTTCTAATTCTTTTTTAAGCTCTTATTTTTTAACTTTTTTTTGACTTCATTCAATATTGTTAAGCAGAATTTTTTATGATTTGTAAAATTAAATAATGCCTTTTTTATTCATTGTTGTATTATTATCACTTTTAAAAGCAAAATCCATTTGCCAATGTAATTTATTTTCTACATTCAATGTTTTTATTGTATTAGAAAATATATCAATATTTAACAATAAGCTTGATATATAGTAGCGCTTTTCTTTTGTTTTAGTTCCATCTGCTTTTTCGATAGTTTTCTTTTACTAATCCTATACTCTTTAACCCTTCCCATAACTCTTTTTCTTCATACCAATTTATTTTTTCTGTTTGATAATATTCATACGTAATTATTGCACTATGATTTTTTTTTCTCTTGTTAATTGATAACTACCTTCATATCCAGATTGTATTATCATTAATCTATCTTCGTCAAAATAATCCTGTACATCTGTATAAAAAATTTCCTTGATTTGCTTTTTAATGTTACACAATAGTCACCACCATTTGATATTACAGCTTTTTACATTTGCTTTTGTGTATTTAATGCATCCCATGTACATATTACATTTGTTAAATCTAATCTTTTTATTACTTCTGGTATTGCTGTTATTTCATTTGTTTTTTCTTCTATCATCTCTTGTTCTATGCACATTTTGTAATTTATCTGAATAGACATTTAAAACATTTAAAGGCTTTGTTTCTTCCGATATATATCCTTTATTTCTAGCACTTCCTTTATCAACTTTTCCATCAAATGATAATATATCTTTGAAAAATTTGTCTTCCATAAATTGAATGTCTTTTACAAATTCTACAAATATTTTATTTAACTCTTGACAATCTATTAAACTTATGACTCTTTCATAAGTTTTTTGCTGATGGTATTCCACCTGTTAACTTTAAAAATTTGCGTAAAAATTTTTTTCATCTTTTGCATAGTCTTCAATTTCTTCCCATTTCATTACAATCTGCTAAGACTACTAATATTACAACCATAACAATATCCCAGATTTTATATACACTATTTTTCCTTTTTGTCTTTCATCTTTTTAACATCTTTGATTTTTCCTTTAGCTCTTTTAATTTTGATATTTCTATTTCTTTAATTTCCATTTTTTCTTTAGCTCCATTTCAAAGATATTATATCGTAATTTTTATATATTGAAAACTATTTTTGCTTTATTTTTATATTGTTTTCAGACTTTTTAAATTTTTTTCATGTCTTTATCCTGGAAATAAGCTGATTTCACTTGATTAAATTGACATAATATGGTATAATTAAAGAGTGTCAAACGCAATATTTTGTAGGAGAAATTTAGAATGAGTAATGAAATAACTGTAAAATTAAAATGTAGTATAAAAGAATTTTGCAATATTATCGAAAGCAAAGGGTTTGAAATAGTAGATAGATTCTTACTGGATGATACTTATTTATACCTAAAGATATAGATATTCATAAATTAACGCCAAGAGAAATATTAAAACATTCCATTTTAATAAGAGATATTACTCAATATATGTCAGATAAACACAAAAGTATTTAAAATGACCTATAAGAAAAAGAATATAGCAAGTAATGGAGATATTATTAGCCAACAGAATATTGATTGTGATATTAGTAATATAAATGATGGCAAAAAATTTTAAATGCTATAGGGTATAAAGAAATAATGAATATTAAAGAAAAACAACATTGTTTATGGAAAAGAAGGATTAAATATTGCATTAAAAGATATAGAAGATGGAGAAAAACTAATTGAAATCGAAACAGTAGAAACTAATGAAGATTTGAATACAGTAGAGAAATTAAAAAGAAAAGCTAAATGAATTAAAACTTCCATTGGATACTAAAGATTATTTTATAAAAAAAGCTGAAATGAAACTTAAACAAATTTCAGAGGATGGTGTATAATATGTCAAATGTCAATTTAAACTTGTATAAGATTTTTTGTAAAAGTTGTCGAATCAAAAAGTTTATCTGATGCATCTGAAAAATTAGATGTGTCTGTTCCTAATATAAGTACTCAAATATCAAACTTAGAAAATCAGTTAGGACTAAAACTATTTAATAGAGAACCAAAAGGACTTAAAATAACAGAAGATGGAAAAGAATTATATGAAATAGTAAGTAAGTCAATCTCTAGTTTCGATTTTGCAGAAAAGATGGCTCAAGATAAGAATAATATAGAGACTGGAAATATAACAATAGGTTGTCCATCTCATTTTACAACATATTTTTAATGGATAAAATTGAAAAAGTAAAGAGACAGTATCCAAAAATAAATATAAAAGTAGTATGTGAAGCCGATACTAATAAAATGCTTGAATTATTACAAGAACATAAGATGGACTTTGCTATAATAGATAGTGATCTGGATAGAATTAATGTAGTTGTTGAAGAAATATTAAAAATAGAAAACATATTTGTTTCAAAAAGCTCCATTAATAATTCAAGATATAAAGAAATACAAGATTTAAATTGTATATTAAATCTTGAAAATACAAAAGACAACTCAATGCTTAAAGGAAACATTAAGAGAGTATAATGTTGATATAAAAGCAACATGATGTCTGATGCTACAGAAGTAAGAGTAGATGCAGTTAAAAGAAACATGGGAATAGCATATGTTATTAAAAAGTCAGTAAAAAGAGAATTAGAAGCTAAAGAACTGTATGAAGTAGAATTGCCAATAAAATTGCCAAGTGTAAAATTAAACTTAATATACTTAAAAGGCGAACTTTCAAAAGTGTCAAAATCATTTATTAAAAACTATTTAAGAAATAAAGAATAATAAAAACGTAAAATTATGTTAATTAAAATAAAACTATTCTTAATAAAAAAAGAATAGTTTTTTTTGTGTTACTCACATATAATGTTATTGTATAAAAAAAATATATATGAAATGAGGATATATATATGTATAGTAAAAATAAAGTATGTTGGAAAATAACAACTAAATGTAATCAAGGATGTAAATATTGCTTTGGATTCAATAATATAGCAGATTTATCCTTTGAAGAAAATGAGAAGGTATTAAATAATCTAATTAACAATGGATTAACACATTTAACATGGACTGGTGGAGAGGCAGTATTATATTCAAGAATTAATGAATTAATGAAATTATCAAAGGAAAAAAGGAATAATCAATAAACTTGTTACCAATGGTATTTTTATTGCTGAAAATGATACAGAATATGTTGAAGATATTTTTAAACAACTTAGATGAAATTAATTTATCTATTGACTCTACTGATAACAATATAAATGTTTTATTAGGAAAAAAAAGAATAATCATTTAGAAATTATAAAAAAAAAGTATTAGAGAAAAACTAAAAAAAAAAAAAATTAAAAAGTAGGAATAAATACTGTAATTACTAATAAAAGTATAGAGAAATTAGAAGAATTAGAGAATTTTTAAATAATTATAAAAAAAGAAAAATGGAAATTTTTAAAAATTTATGCCTATAAGAGAAAGAGCATTAGAAAATAAAAGATTTATTTGGAGTAACTGAAGCTGAATTGGAAAGCAAAGTTAATCAACTAAGAAAGTATGAAAATATAAAAGTTGTCCAATATAAAAAACAATCTGAATTTGAAAAGAGTTTAGTAGTTCTTCCAAATGCAGATATTATCCAAACACAAAATGGAAAAAGATAATTATTTAGGAAATGCATTAGAGCAAGAAGTCATCGACTTTGAAAGAATAAGTGGAAAGAATAAAATTAGGACTATAATTGCTCATAATAATGAAGAAAT
>VOFF01000686.1_pt1 | contig 59466 bp, 85 predicted proteins | sample 5384061 | NCBI WGS metagenome assembly VOFF01 (sample SAMN12384725, study PRJNA508395) | human gut metagenome | isolation source: healthy gut E | host: Homo sapiens | reverse complement strand
AGTAACGTCTGCTTACCGTAAACGGTAACAAATATGGGCCGCCAGAAGATCCGTCGCCAAGGCGCGCGGTATCGGGTTCATGCAAATACCGCCCGTGCCACTATCTGCAATGCCGGCGGAAGATCTTTCCGGCGCATGGTTCCACGGCTTCTTCCGCCGGGCGCAGCTACTACGCCTAGGCAGTTGAATGAGTTGTCTGGATGATCTAAAGTTGACACGTGGAGCTGATGATTCAAGCGGATCAAATCTCTTTGACGCGCCTACCAAATTAATCTCAAAGGGCGTGCTTTTCCTCACCAGGCTGAGACTAGCTAATTTCCCGTTTCAAGGCTGCGTCAGCGACGTTTTATTCCGCGGGCATGTAGATGCCGCTGCCGTCACCATCGTGTAAAATAGCTTTGGTGTTTTTGTTTCCCTTCATTTAACTCTGTCTGGGTAGGTTTAAGCATATTAATACTTGAAATCCTGTTGTAACTGGGGCGAAAGCCACCAATAAATCTACGGTTGCAGTCTCTAAAATGGTTCTGGAATTATTCTCAATTTTTTGAAATATTTTATGGCTGTTGAAGAGGAAATGGCTGCATATATAACCCCCAAGGTAAACTTCTGCATTTGCGAATCATTCTCGTTTTCAGTGCTGCTATCGGGATGCGAGAGGTACCGGCGTTTTAGACAACCGAAACAAGCTTGCGAGGAGTTTCATGCATTCGAGGGTATAGAGATACGAGTTTATTGCCAAAATTCAGACTGGAAGTGCAGCATTTTACGGCACCAAGTTCATTTCAAGGGCCCATAGCGTGGAAGCAAGAAATCATAGATGAGAACATGGCGTAGTGCCGATTTACAATGCTGCTGGACTGCAGAAGCCAGACAGTCCTAATACCACAGAATTGAACGGTTGTTCAACATAGATTTCCAAGCATTTGTTTGAGACCAAGGCCATGGTTCACGGCAGACCCATGCCAAATACACTGCACAGAAAGTCAATGTTATTGCCGGGGCCCGCCTCACCCCGATTCTGCTAAAAGGCACTTGTTACGGCGGTAAATAAATGGTGAAAACTTTTAACTGATAGCAGCAGGGAAAACATCATGACGACTTTTTCTTTTTAATTTGCCCAAAGTACCACGCGTCAAAGTGCGGGCTTTAGTTATTGAGGGGGCTTTGAACACAGCACCGTGAATACCACCGAGGATATGTTTCTCTGCAGAAAGATCGTGCAATCTAGAAGGATGTCAACACTTTAACATGACTTGACTGGGTTGAGGTTGAAATCATTGAATCGCTTTGTCATTTTCACTGAAGTCAAGGTCGATCTAGAACAGTGGAATATGAAATACAGAGAGCTTTGGGCATTTTTTCAGTCTCCTAACATTGCTGATTTAGAAAGAAGGCCGACTTTTGGGTGCCAGTAGAATCCTTTAATACGATGAAGAGCATTGCATCAGCGGAACTACTGAACGCCACGGAACTGCGCCTCCTTTCAAAATCACATCGGGAGACGGTCTATTGAGGGAGGCGGGGACGAGCCAGCGCTATTGCGAAGGCCTCCTGCCTGTGATGATCCACGGGGAAAGCGGGTACAGGAAGAGAGGTTGGTACAACAGCGCCATCCGCGCTCCAGCCTGCGCAGTAAAAGGTACTTTATTCCTGGCTCAACTGCAGTGCGATTCCGGGCCCGCGTTGAGAAGCGAACTTCTGGAGTTGCTGACAAGCGACTTTTTACTTTAGCTTCCAGCCTCCGACAAACCAGGTATTTTGAAATGAAGGGGTACCCATCTTCCTGGATGAAATCAGACAGCTGCCATACCAAACCACTTGCCGGGTCAAACTGCTGCAAGGTTTACAAGAAAGACAGTTAAAGCATGGCAGGCTGCCAAAACATGGACGTGCGGGGTTCTTGTGATCGAAATCTAATGGCCAGAGCCACAGAAAAAGGAGAATTCAAAGACCTTGGCTTTACCGTCTTAACGTCATTTCCTTGTGAGTTCCATTGCAGTCAGGACATTCAGCTCTAGCGCACCTGTGATAAGTAGCTACTTGCATCTCAAACGAAGGGTTCATTTTGGAAGAGAAGCAAGTCTACTCTGTGGTCTCAGTGACTGAACGTCAGAGGAAGCTGAAAACCGCCATCGAGGCCATGCCATAGCTACACCTTTGACGGCGAGGGTTGCTCACGGCCAGTTTGCCGGCACAGAAGCTTGCGGCAAAGGCGGTAAATCACATGCTGTCATGGGAAGATGTCTGGAAAAATCAAAGCCTCGTTCTCATCTCCAGCACTTGGCGGGGCTGGCTTGGGTGCAGAAGTTACAGAAGAAATCAAACTGGCTCTCTGTAATCGAAGAAATCAAAAATGGCATGACCTTTTCGAGGTGTTATGATTTCGGTTAGCCAGGGATGCGGTGCGGTGTCCGCGCTGGCGAGTGTTGATGTCAGCTTCAGATTGTACTACCAGTAAAGTGTTTTGTGCCAGAGAACGGGCTGTCTTTCGCGTGGTCGCACTTTTAGCCGGCCGCTGAGCATGCGCCAGAGCCATTTCCGGCAGATCTGCTGGAATGATAAAGGGAACCCGCACCAGGCCCGGCACCAGGCCAAATGGAGCCGACAGTCCTCGAACGACCCCCCTGTGAAGCCAGAAAAACGGGAATCCTACCGCTCAAGGAGGAATAAAGATCAGGATTGCAAAAGGTCCCCCCGTTTGCCACCCAGCCGCCTACGGTCAGAAACAGGCCAAAGGTCTGCAAGGTAAAACACTGCCGTAGGTATAGCAATCCAGGAGCAGACTGCCATCAAAACTGCAAAAGATCGCAATGCATACCATATCATAAGTTTTTCATTTTGTTGCTTGTCATCGTTGTCATATATATCTTCCTCGCTTTTTTCTATTGTTAATGGAAGTATACAACAGGCGCTCTCATTCGTCAACCTATTTTTTTTTTGTATAAGGGTGACAACTCTTAATTCTAAAAAAATGATAATGTCTTAAGTAAGCGAAAGGAAAATGTCGAGACGACGTCCGTTACAATGACCAGTGCATGGATGCATGAAAATAAAATAGCGCGCCTTCATTTTTTCAAAAGCAGGGGCATAATGGCAAAAATGCTGCCCTAGGCCTGGATTTCCGCCTGCATTTTGATTTTTTTTTTTTAAGTATATCTGCGCGACTCCCTTTGCAAATGCCCTTGAATCAGCCAGATTTGTCACCTTTGCGCAAGAAGGACCACGGAATTCGAAAATGAAGGCGGATTGGTTTTACAATAATCAAAAATGTGCCGATAACAAGCAGAAAAAATGAAAATGCAGGCGGAAGATGGTTTCATGCCCTTGCAGTAAAAAATGTCCCAGGGGTGTCTTCACAAATCCCATCGACTAATTGTAAAGCTCCTGGCGATTACTTTATTTTTTCATCCCCAGCAATGCTTCAGTCCTTCAAAAAGATCCAGGTCATCTTTCCAGACTATCGATGGAAAGGAATTCATTGGCTTCATGAGCTCAGTTCCTCCTCATAAGGGAACAGCGGGTCCAAAAGCCACTGCGTTCGAATCGCTCTGGCGTAAGTCGCTCCGCCGATGGTAAAGGCTTCATTCTCCTCATCCCTCGTCACCCTGCGATACACCTCCATCAGCTTCCCGACAAAGTCGGAATCAGGTTCCGTATAGACGGGCGGAAGATAGTCCTTTTCTGCATAAACAAACCCCGCCTCATCGCAAGTCTTTTCGACAGCCTGTTTGATGGTCTCTTTCGGCAGGGAAGCAGGATAACGCAAATTTGCTTCTAAAACGGCAGTATTTTCCTCATACCGAAGAACACCGATATTAAATGTGGTTTTTCCCTGAAAGCTGGTCCTCAAATCCGCAGCCGAATTTTTTTCTGCGTTGTAATCCATGCCGATGTATCTATTATATTTATCAACCAAATCGCCCAACGACAATGTACAGTCTAGGCTTGCAAGGCTCTTCATCAGCACGCTGATGGCATTCAGTCCCTTTTCTGGCGACATGGCGTGGGTACTTTTCCCCTGTCTGTCACTTCGATTACGCTGCCGTTCCGCGTTGTCGTAACACCTTCAAAAGTGTTTAACGCCGCTGCGATTTCTTCCGCTCGATTCGGCGGACAATTCAGGTCGCAGCCTGCCTTTCCCGCCACTACATTTCTTCCGCTGCCGCCATAAAGACCGTCCACCTTTACTTCCGCCGACTTATCGTCCAATAACGATATTTTTAGATCAAAATCGACAAGACCCTTTTCACAGTAAATGAGCGGAAAAAATAACCGTCGGGAACGATGGAATAATCCGGCAGTTTTTCCGCCTGGGACTTGTAATAGTTGATGCCGCCCCATCCCTCTTCCTCATTGGTGCCTACAATCATCCGCAGGCAAGTCCCGGCAGGAATCTTTCCTTCGTCCATCAAATATTTCATAGCGTAAAGACTGCTGATCAGAGGTCCTTTGTCATCACCTGTTCCTCTGCCGTAAATAGCGCCGTCTTTCACCACCGCGTCAAAAAGGGTCTGTCTCCCCAGCCCTCGCCAGCTGGTACCACGTCTTCGTGAGCCAGAACCCCGATCATAAACGGCCCGTCTCCAGCAGTAATCTCACCTGCATAACCGTCAAAATCTTTGGTCTCCATTCCCATGACTTCCGCTCTGTCCAAAATCCATTTTAAACCCCGATCCACTTCTTTGCCAAATGGTTGTCAGCTGTCGGCATCTTCAGAATAAACGGTTGGGATATTTACCAAATCAATGATGTCAGATACCATAGCCGCTCTATTTTCTTCTATAAATTCATGAATTGTCATATGAAATACTCCTCTTCCACTTTCTTGTCATTATAAGGTTCCTGCGGCTTCCTTTCCTTGTATTAATTATAAATTCGAACTTCTGTATTTAAAATTATTACAATGCATTGATTCCTCGCTTTCGCTATAATGAAGCTACAAAATTCGAAATTACGCGAGGTGGAAAAATGTTAAAATTTGAATTACAGAAGGCGGCTGATAAGCTGATCAACGAGATCTTTGCAGTAAAGAAAGGTGAAACGGTGGTTATCACGGCTGACACCATGTCAGACGAAGGTCTGGTAGACGCTGTTGCTGCCAGTGTCTACAGTGTAGGCGGATTCCCGATGGTGATTACCATCGCTACCCAGGCGGAGGGGAAAAGCGGCTGATCCCGATATCCCGGTAGACGCGCTGACCGGCGCCCTCCTCGGCGCCGACGTCTGGGTTGAGTTCAACCATCAGTGGATGCTTTATTCGACACCATTTGAAATCGCAATGGAAAAAAATCCAAAGCTGCGGTACATGTGTCTTGTGGACTTCTCACAGGAACTTTTAATCAGAACCGTGGGAAATGTAGAAACACCGCAGCTGCAGATTTTTATGGCAGCCTTTGCCCAGAGACATATCGATGCCAAAGAAATGAGAGTTACTACTCCTGCCGGAACAGACGTCAGCTTTGAACTGGACCCTAATCATCTAGTCTGCAACGACTGCGGAAATGCTACGGTACCTGGCATGCACATGCTGACAGGCCAGCTGAACATCGTTCCCCGCTTTGGCACCATCAACGGAAAGATTGTTTTTCGACGGAACGATCACGCCGCCATTCGGCAAAGTACCGTCACAGCCAGTGGTATTGACCGTAGAGAACAGCAAAATTGTCAAGTTTGAAGGCGGCCCGGAAGCGGCAGAGTATGAAAAATACTTAAAATCCTTTGATGATGAAGGCATGTTTAAGATGGCGCATATCGCCTACGGTTTCAATCCGGGCGCTAAACTGACCGGAAACGTAGTAGAAGACGAAAGAGTCTGGGGATGCACAGAATGGGGCATCGGTTATGTCAGCCCGATCGACGCGCCGCCTGTCGGCCAGGATGCAAAGTCCCACACCGACGGTATCTGTTTAAACTCAACAGTATGGCTGGACGGCAAGCTGATTATGGAAGAAGGCGTAGTCGTCGATGCGGAGCTGGCCGCACTTTCACCAGTGAAATAAGGTTTGCATTTGTTTCTGTAAGACAAAACGGCGCAAAGGTTTTTTTAACCTCCCTTGCGCCGTTTTTCTTCCTTTGAAGGAAGCGTTTATCAGTCATAACTACAGCTGTATCACTTGCAAATCGTCCGGCACATATAACGCGCCGCTGAAATAGGCCGCCCCCTCTTTGCTGTACAGCTCCTTTCGTTTCAAGATGTTCTGGTCTTCCGTATGGTAAAGAATCAAGTTCTTCACCTGCAATTTCTCTGCCAACTGACAGGCATCTTTGACTGTAGAATGGTGTTTTTCGTATGGATGAAAGATTTCCGACTGGCTGGAAAGGCAGAAGGCTTCGTGGAGCAGCCAAGTGCTATTTTCCGCATATTGACGGTTGTAAGGGTTATACGGTTCGTCTCCACAACAGGTTAATTTTTCAACATCATCGTAATACATGGTGAAACCGTACTGCTTTGCTTTGGTCGAGCGAATATCAAAGAATACAATCTTACACCCCAGAATGTTGTGTGTTTCCCCGTCAGATACGGGAATCAGATGGACCCTTTGACCGATAAACCTAGTCTGCTTTTCTGGCAGCAGCATGTGGGCCATCTGATCAATCAGCCCAATCAGTTCGTCATGGGCGTAGAGGTTCACTTCTCCTGGATACTTATTTCCGTTCATATTCTGGCAAATAAAGCGCAGCAGCCAGATGATCCCCATCAGATGATCGATATGTTTATGGGTGATGAAAATATCTTTGATGTCCTTCCAATCTATGTCCGCCCTCGCCAGCTGTCGCAGAATCGTATTGCCTCCGCCGCCGTCTACCAAAAAGTGACGCTGTCCTTCGCTTAGAACGAAACAGGTGTTATAGCATTCTGTGACCATGGCATTTCCGGTTCCGAGCATGGTAAGTTTCATATATAGCCGCCTTTCCATTTTGTTTTGACTCCATTTTACCACAGTTCCTCTGCCATTTAAAGCGGAGCAAAGCTCTTCTGGATTTCTATTATATCTCCTTTATGACCTTGGCTGGTACGCCTGCAGCAATGGTTCTTGCTGGAATATTTCTATTTACAACTGCGCCAGCGGCTATAATCGCGCCATCTCCAATGGTCACGCCTGGAAGTATGGTGACATTAGATCCAAGCCAGACATCATTCCCGATGAATACCGGCGAAGGGTGCAGATCCTGTCTTTTATCCGGATCAAAATCGTGATTCAGTGTAACAATCGTTCCATGGTGACCAATTAAAACTCTGTCTCCAATGGTGATTCCCCTTGATCCTGAAACGTACAGCCTGCGTTGAGGAAAACATTCTCTCCCCAGATGAATGTTTTTACCACAGTCGGTATAAAAGGGAGGGATCAACCTTAATGTCTCATTGACTGGCTGACCGCAAAGCTGAGCAAATAACTGCCGCAGCTCATTCGGTCCATGATATCCGCTGTTTATCTGCGCTGTGATTTTCAATGCCTCCTGTGACAAATAGCTGCAATACGCCAGCTCCCTCAGAGGGCGCTGTAATTCTATTCCCACTATTTACATAATCCAAAAATCATTTAATTCCATTCATGTTCTCCTAAAATCAGACTTGCGCCTGAGGTTTTACAGCCCTGCCGGCTGGTTCAGTTTCTCTACGAAATCACCCATTGCGTCTGCGATGGCCAGCTGCTGCGGACATACCGCCTCACAGCTTTTGCAGCCGATACATGCATTTGGCCGCCTTTCTTCTGGCAGCGCGTCTACGGCCATATGGGTAATCAAGCCGTTGGCAAAGCGGGTCTCATTGTACAGAGACAGTAAAACCGGAATATCCAGCTGCTGCGGGCAGTGCGCCGTACAGTAGCGGCAGGCGGTGCATGGCAGAATATCCAGCATGCTGTCAGCCACTTCCGTCAAAGCCGTCATCTCCTGCTCTGTAAGGGGTTTTTCCGCTTCAAAGCTCTTTTGACGTTCTCCTTCATCTGTTCCAAATTGGACATGCCGGAAAGCACCATTTTGACGCTGCCCACGGACTGGAGGAAACGGAAGGCCCAGGCCGGTACGCTTTCCTCTGACGCAGAGCGGCAAGCTTTGCTGCGTTCTCATCAGAGAGCTTTTGTCAGAGCGCCGCCGCGGAGAGGCTCCATGACCCACACCGGAATCTGGTATTGATCGAGCAGTTCCACCTTCGCCTTGGCATCCTGCAGCTCCAATCCAGATAATTGAGCTGGATCTGGCAGAACTCCATCTCCTTGCCGTAGACCTTCAGGAATTTCTCCATGGTATCGTAGCGGCCGTGAGCAGAAAAAAACCCAGGTGACGGATTCTTCCCGCCTTCTTCTGTGCGAGAAGATAATCCATGATGCCGTATTTTTCGTCCATATAAGGGTCGACGTTTTTCTCATAGATATTATGGAGCAGGTAAAAAGTCAAAATAATCCACACCGCACTTTGCCAGCTGCTCTTCAAAGATTGCCTCTACCTTATCCATATTGGAAAGATCATAGCCCGGGAACTTGTCGGCCAGATAATAGCTTTCTCTCGGATATTGACTTAGGACTTTGCCCATGACCACTTCTGACTGGCCGTCGTGATAACCGTAAGCCGTGTCAAAATAATTGATACCGTGTTCTATGGCATAGGCAACCATCTCGGCAGTCTGTTTCTCGTCTATCGATCCATTCGGGTCCCCCCGCTGTCGTCGGCAGACGCATGGCTCCAAACCCAAGCGCCGATAGCTCTATGTCCTGAAATTCTTTATAAATCATTTTCTACCTCCTTAAGCCAGCCTTCTACTGCCTCCTCTGCACGGCTACCGCCGTTTCCGTAAAAAAGATCAAGGCCAGCGAGAATCTTCGCTCCGTCAGCCAGTTTCTCCATATCTCGCTGGATGTGCGCCATTCCGCCTCCTCCATGAGTGCAGAACGGCACGACAGTTTTTCCCTGCAAAGTCATGGCCTTCCAGGAAAGTCGCCACTGGCGGCGCCATGGTACTCCACCAATTAGGCGTTCCAACATAAATCACGTCATAGGGCGTAACGTCGATATCTGTCGCCAGATCAGGACGATAACCCGCCCCAATTTCTTTCTTTTGCCTGTTTTACCACCGCATCATAATCTGCGGGATAAGCCTCTGCCGGCAAAATTTCAAAGAGCGTCCCTTTCGTCTTTTCGCAGATTATTTCTGCAATTTTCCGCGTGTTTGCGGAATGGTGTAATACACCACCAAGCTATTTTGTTTCATAAGTACCTCCTATTTACCAAAGACTGTCACTGCCTCTTTCATATTATCAATAATTTTGACACCGAAGGGACACCGCTTCTCACAGGCTCCGCAGCCTGTGCATTCCGACGCAACCTGTTCCAATGCGCTGTAATGCTCCCTTACTGTTTCTGGAACCGTCCCCTGTGCCTTTGTCAAATTTAGAAATTTGGTCACAGAAGCCACATCGATACCCCACTGGGCACGGCGCACAATGACCGCAATACATACAATGTCCTTCCCAGCTGATGTTCGGCATCAGTGCAAAGGCTGCTGCATAATCCTTTTCCTTTTTCCGCCGCAGTCTCATAGGCTGCGCTGATCTCCAGTTCTTTCAAAGTGTGTGCGCCTGAAAGGACGGTAGCCACAGCTGGCCTGGTCAATGCGTAGTGAATACACTGATTTACTGTCAGGGCAACGCCTGCAGGGGACATGGAAGCATCCAGCAGATCTCCGCCGCCAAAGGCTTTCATCACCGTAATGCCGACGCCTTTTTGCTCACACAGCTCATACAGACTTTCTCTGTCCGGGTCGATATTGATATGCTGTGACTGATAATTTTTGTCATCCCACAGGTCGTTGCAGTCTTCGCTGGCTGGCTGCAGGTCATAGCACGGATTGATGCTGAACATGAGCACCTCGATCAATCCACTTTCTACAGCGGCCTTTGATACCAAAGGATTATGACTGCTCATACCGATATGTCTGATCTTTCCCGCTGCTTTAAGTTCTTTTGGCGTATTCCATCACCGGACCTTGAGAGACTTCCTGCCAGTCCTCCATGGAATCCACATAGTGAATCATGCCCACGTCTATGTAGTCAGTTTCAAGGCGCGCCAGCAGATCTTCGAAACTGCCTTTTACCTCTTCAATCTTTCTCGTCCGCTGATACTGATCGGTTTTCCATGTGGTGCACAGGTGCGCCTGCAGAATGAACTTATCCCTGCGGCCCGCCAGCGCTTTTCCCAGGCGGTTTCGCAGATTGGGATCTGGCGTATAGAAATCCAGATAGTTAATCTGAAGGTCTTCCGCCTTATCTAAAAAGCAGCAGCGCCAAAGTGCCGTCGTGATCGACAAAACCTTCGCAGCCCAAACTGATCTCACTGACTTGTAAGCCCGTTTTCCCTAAATTTCTGTATTTCATCTTTTCTCCTTTTCTTCAAAAAACGATTGCCGATATAGCCGATACTGGCAAAGAGCACCATGATAGCGATGTAATCAAAGATCAAGAACACCAGCGGCCTGTTAAAATCAAAGAACACATACTCGATGCGCAGAAACATTTTCTGCCACAGCTGCTGCGAATCAGCGGCAAAGATGCCCAATGCCGAAACGATGGCAAGCCCCATGCCGACGGAAACGCGGCTGATTTTATCTTGGATGCGGCCAGCTGACAGACCGAAATGGTATCCCAGATGTACCGCCATCAGTGCATATCCCCAGGAAGTAGAGAACATATGGAGTTTCCTCGCAAACATCGACGCGGGCAGATCCAGGAAGGCAAAGACCTCCGTTGACAGCAGGATTCCGCTTACCATCATGCCGGACATGGCCAGGAGCAGCAAAGATTGATAACGGTGTAAAAAATCCGCGCCGGTCCGTACTTTCCCTTGAACAAATTTTTGTACCACCTGAGGTTCAGCCCGTTATGCACTGCGAAAAGCGCAAAGAGTGCGACACCCAGCCACTCATGGACACGGTTTCCCGTAATGTGAAATGCCATCAAGGCCAGAAATAAAGCAACCATGGACAGGTCAATACATACTTTGATTCTTTTCTTATTCATCTATCTGATCTCCTTTCCGCTGTAGGCCCAAAATCATAAGCGGTTCAGCCATTCCCTCACTTCATCGCCAGCGGAAGGCACATCGTCCTGATAGATATGCAGGCCCTCTGCCACATTGGCCTGCGGCTGCGCTTCTTCAATCGCTGCAATCGCATCCGAGAATCCGCTGCCGCCGCTGGTACAGAAAGGGATGATGGTTTTGCCGGATAAATCGTATTCCTCCAAAAAGCTGTACACCGCCATCGGCATATCAAACCACCAGTTTGGAAATCCCAGATAGATGGTGTCATAGCTTTCCATGTCTTCCACGTGAGAAGCTAATGTTGGCCGGACGCCTTGGCTGCCTTCACTCTGTGCAGAATCGACAAATCCATCATAGTCGTCAGTCTGATATTTGTCTTCCATCTCGATAAAGAACAAATCGCCGCCTGTCTCTTCCTCGATCATATCGGCAATGATCTTGGTGTTTCCCTCGTGCTGACCGTCTACGACCTGGACACTGGCTGAGGCTACGGCATCTACGTTATCCTCCTCCTGAAAATTGCCGACCCTGGAGAAGTAGGCGATGAGAACCTTCCCATCTTTCTTTGGGCTTTGTTTCTGTGTCTGCTCCTGTTGGTTATCGTTTCCCGAAGGCTCCGCCTGCTGGACGCAGCCTGCAAATCCAATAGCCATCGCAGCAATCAATATGCTGAATAGTATTTTTTTCATGATTATCTTCCTTTCATGTATAGACCTTATCACTTGAAGTGGACTCCAAGTCAAGGGTTATTTGCAAATTATTAAAAGTTTATTTTACGCGGCTTACCTGTATCTCACCAGATAACGTCTCAATCTGATCGGCCCCCCGACACCGCTTCTCCAAGTGCATACAGGCCGCTTGCGCCCCCACATTTCCCATAAAAAGCACCACATTACCCCAAAGGGGCATAATATGCCAGGACTCCGGCGGGACCTTCAGCAAGGGGTGCATCACTGGTATCCAGTTCGTTTGGCGAGTAGAAAATTTTTTCATTATTGCTGTAATTTTCTACCTGAATTGAAAGGGGCAGCTGTTCATACAGTGCCTTTGCGGCAATACTGTCATTGAGCTGAAATACGATGTTCTCTCCTGCTGTTCCCTCTACTCGAATCTGTAGCGCATCAGTGACGTTTTCTTCTGATTGCCAAGTCTGATTTGCACTGGTATCATCAGAATCCTGTTTGGAATTGCCGCTGCAGGAGAAAAGCAAAAGCAGCAACGTGCCACACAGGAGAAGGGATATTATTTTTTTTCATGAGTTTTGTCCTCCTCTTATATCCTCATGTTAGTAGTTTCATTTTAGCATCATACTTTCCACTTAGCAAATACTCATATCAAATACCCTTCCATACTTTACAGGCATATTTAACTATGATATACTCACAGAAACACATGAAAAAAAAAACCTATTTTATGGTTAACTTCCCAAACAAATTTTGAAAGGAGATTCATCAGATGGAGTTTCGCGTACTACAATATTTTTTAGCTGTAGCAAGGGAGCAGAGTATTTCCGGCGCAGCGGAAGTCCTGCATCTCTCTCAGCCCACCCTTTCCAGGCAGCTCAAAGATTTAGAAGAAGAGCTTGGAAAGCGGCTCTTTATCAGAGGGAACCGCAAGATTACTTTGACAGAAGAAGGCATGCTTCTCCGCAAGCGGGCAGAAGAAATTACAGAACTGATGCGAAAAACAGAAAGCGAAATCGCGCAGTCAGAGGGACACCATCGCCGGCGACATTACCATCGGTGCAGCGGAAGCAAGGCCGGTGCGCTTTCTAGTGCAGATTGCCCGGACGCTGCAAAGCCAATATCCTCTCATTCGGCTTCACGTCATCAGCGGTGACCGTACTGCAGTGATGGAACATCTTAGTAAGGGGCTTATAGACTTCGCGCTCCTTCACGGCGACGTCGATTCTGCTCAATTTGAATCTCGTCCCGTACCTTTTCAGCACATCTGGGGTATTCTCATGCGCAAGGATTCGCCTCTGGCAGAGAAAGAAGCTGTTACAGAAGAAGACTTATACGGTCAGCCCATGATTCTTTCCAGACAGATTTATCAGAGCCCGGACTTCCAGGAAGCATTAAAAAACGGCGGCAGGTCTATTAACGTAGTCGCCACTTATAATCTCTTATATAATGGTTCACTAATGGTAGAAGAAGGCATGGGTTACGCGCTGTGCTTTGACCAGCTGATCAATACCACCGGCAACAGCCAGTTGTGCTTCAGACCCTTGGTGCCAGAATCTCAAGTAGGTATGTCATTGATCTGGAAAAAATACCAGGTTTTTTCCAAAGCGGCACAGGCTTTTTGCAGAAAGTAAAAAGAAACGACATAAAGACTGGTATTGCCACTTTCCCTTAACAAAAGCGCCACAAAAACGTTAAATGTTCTTCGCATATTTATCACAAAAGATTGCTATACTAAGAGTGTCAAAAGGATACAGGGTTACGAGATAATTTCTTTTGAACGTTCTTTCTTAATTAAATAAAATATCGCAGCTAAAAGGCCTCATCTGACGATGAGGCCTTTTTGGTGTATCGCGGCGGCTGCCCCTTTGTGTTATGATGATAGAAATATGAAAGAATAGAGGTGTTAGACATGGACAGTGCCTTGCTTTTAAGAACCAAGTTCGACCGCGGTGACAGCCTTTCAGATGCAGAAATACAGACACTGCTGACCGAATCAAAACTCGTTGAAAAGCTGACTAAGGATTACCAGGAGGATAGGTTCTTCTGCCTTTTCCGTCTCATGGCACTTTCAGAGATTCCCTATGCGCAAAGGCTGCCCTATACACAGAAAGTTCTTGCTTTTGTTTCTGATCATCTTGCCCTGCAAGAAGGCTTTTCCTATACGGGTGACGTGAACTACATCGTACCCTGCTATAACGCTATGCTGCTGGAGGCATTCACACGTCTGGGGAAAGCAGATTCGCAAGACGTGCAGAACGCCCTGGGCTGGATTAAGGAATACCAGGTCTTTGATCGCAATCAACAGACACGATGGAAGTACGACGGAATCTGCAAGCACGGCGGCTGCATGAAAGCTACGCCTTGTTATATCGGTATCGGCAAAACCGTGCGCGCTTTGCTCACCTATGCTGCCTTCACCGATCACTCTGACAGGATTGTGGAAGAGATGATCTCTAAGGGCACAGAGTACATGCTTCGGCACCACATGTATCAGCGTCTGTCAAACGGTGCGCCAATCAGTGCCCACATCACCGACATCATGTATCCTCAGGCCTACATGCTCTCTGCTGTGGATCTGGTTTACATTGCGGGGAGGCCGATTTGTGGACAGATTCCCGCACACAGGAACTGAAGGAGCTGCTGCGCAGTAAATCTTGTGAGGAAGGCGGCTGGAAAATCGACTACATTTACAGTCACAAAGGCTACAAGGCCTTTGATACTAGAAGAAAAACGTCCGACTGGATCAGCTACATATTTCAGCAGGAAGGTCTTTGAAACATGCGGAAATTCGTTCTGCAGACAATATTTCCTACATAATTAAAACCACCAGTTGAACTGTAATGTCATTAAGTTAAGACAACCTAAACAAAAAAACTTCGTATCAATCTTTAATGATGCGAAGTTTTTTCTTGACATCATTAAGGAATTGTGCGGCCACTTTTATCAGGTATTCCCTTTTAGCGGATAAAAGTGGCCCCTTGTAAGTAGGACGCATCAAACCTATTTACAAGGAGGAGCCCATGAACACGAAAGATGTAGTTTCGAAATTTGACTCCCTGATAAACCGTCTGGAGCAGTCAAAAGAAAAAGTTCAGCATCCATCCTGAAAAGGACTTTTCACGAAACAGGAAGATTTCCTTTGGATTCATTGTACGCTCAATTTTATCATTTGGCGGAAGCACGCTTACAAATGAACTTCTCAGAATGGGGAAATACTCGCCTGATTCCCCCTCGCCCTCTGCTTTCATCCAGCAAAGAAGCAAGATATCCCATACCGCCTTTACTAAACTGTTCCACATGGGCAATCTCGCATTTGATCAGGATCTGCGCTACAAAGGATACCGCCTCATGGCTGTTGACGGAAGCCATGTCCAGGTCCCGAACAATCCCGATGATCCGGACTCCTATGTGAAATGCACCGAGAACGAACGGCCGCATAACGAGTTCCATCTGAACGCAATGATGGATATCCTGCAGGGGATTTATACCGATGCAGTCATCCAGAAGTACCGTACCCAGAATGAGGACAGGGCACTGATCGAAATGGCTGAGCGCTCACAAAACGCAGATTCCATTGCAATCTGCGACCGGGGATATGAATCTTACAACAATATGGCACATCTGCAAATTTGTGGCTGGAAATATATCATGCGGATAAAAAGAACCGGGCCGTTATGGTATCGCCAGTGGGCTTCAACTGCCAGATTGTGACGAATATGACCTCCCGATCCATCTATCCCTTACGAGAAGAAAGAACAGGGAAACCAAAGAACTGCTTAAGGACAGGAATCGTTATCGCTATATTCCGGGCAGTGTGGGTTTTGATTATCTTCCATCAAAAAAAACATGGCGATCCTGTATGTTTTTTTTACTTTGGACTTCAGGGTCGTCAGGATACAAACCGGTGACGGGCTGTATGAATTACTGGTTACAAACCTTCCTGCATCAGATTTTCCCACAGAAGAATTGAGAAAGCTTTATGCTTTGAGGTGGGGGATAGAGACTTCCTTTTAGGGATTTGAAATACATAGTGGGCATGCTGAAATTCCATTCAAGGAAAAGTGATTTTGTGACACAGGAAATATATGCGAACCTTATCATGTATAACCTGACGCAGATCATTGCCGGCTGTGTGCAGGTCCCGTCAAAGAAGAGAAAATATGAATACAAGGTTCGGTTTTCAGCTACCGTAAACATAGCACGGAGCCTTTTTGCTCAAGGATGTCTCACCGCCAGATGCTGAAACATTACTGCGTAGGATGATAACACCTGTTCGGCCAAACAGGAGCTATTCACGCAAGCCGAGAACTAAGGCCCGGATACAATTCGTCTATAGGATATCATAAAATCTGTATTATGGTACAGGAAATGAGGCAGATTAAGCTTCTGCCTGTTTGCCATACAAAAAAACAGATAAAACATAGAGGGTAGTGTAAAATCCTGTCTACCCCCTATATTTGTGTTCGCTTCTTTCTTTAAAGATATTTAACTTAATGACATTACAGTTGAACTGGTGGTTTTATCATGCCTATGCGCAAATATGTTTATACGAGTGACTTTCCCAGATCTTTGCATGCCTGCTGTGCCTCGTCGTCAGGCGCTTCGTTGCAGATGACACATTCATGGGCGATGACAGCTTCGTCATCGATACAGCGGTCTTCCCAGCAGCGCATCCATTCGCCGTCTCCCCAGCCGTAGGAGCCAAACAACCCTATTTTCTTGCCCTTGAGCTTTTTTTTTCGCACTGTTCGAACATCGGCGCAAATTCATCTTCTTCCAGTTCCTCCGCACCCATGGACGGGCAGCCAAAAGCAACTGCATCGTATTGATCCATCAGATCTGCAGAAAACTCTGCCGCTTGAAAGCTGGTGACATCTCCTCCGCCGCCTTTCGCCCCCGCCGCAACCTGCTGCGCCATCTGTTCTGTATTACCAGTCCCACTCCAATATACAACTGCAATTTTACTCATGATTCATACCTCTTTTCTTTCATTCTATATAGCAACTGTAAAGCTGCCCAATCGTCTTTCCCTGATGAAAAAAGACGTTTATAAACTTCTTTACACTTATCAAATTTAGCAAATAATCGAACCGCTTCACATTCATTGCAGTACACTTTCCAACAACCGCTGCACTTGCTGTTTCTGCCTGCATTTTCGATAAATCCAATCACATCGCCTAAAGGATAACCTAAGAAAATACCAATCTCGTGGGGAAACTCTCCTTCTTTTCCAAAGCGGGTCTGCAGCACGGCAATCGCCTCGTCAGCTGAGAATCCTTCGTAACCAAAGTATCTGAGAAAAGTGTGGACCCCCTTCTGCGCTAGATCTGCCCGCAGCTTTTTTTTTCCCGATAGACGTAAATCAGCGCACTATGGTCGTATTTTCTCAATACTGCAACAGAAACTCCTTTTTCCCCGCAGGTTTTGGTTCAGCTCATCGATGTACGCATACAATTGTGCATCTGAATCATACATATAGTTAAATAAATTGGCCGTTTTCAATGACGCCAAAGTCGGAGCGCAATGCTCAATCAAATAGTTTTCCACAATTCCGCCTTTCTCTCCCTTAGTTAGTCGATGCTAACTTCGTAGTCCATAGGAGGCGGGCATACGGTATGCCCGCCCAAAGACTACACATTTGTTAATTAAAATCACTTAAGGAGAATCTATAATCCGCCACACTTAGTTAGCTTAAACTAACTATACTATCATCGCCCTCTTTTGTCAATGTCTTTTTTGGTAAAAGAAGGACTGCCAGGCCATTTTTGCGTAACCGACATCTTCCTGCGGGTACCCTGTTACGCATTTCTTCTCCTCCGCATCATTCCTGATTAACTTTTTCATGCCTTTGTACCATTTTTTGCGTAACCGACATCTTCCTGTGAGTACCCTGTTACGCATTTCTTCTCCTCCGCATCATTCCTGATTAACTTTTTCATGCCTTTGTACCATTTTTTTGCGTAACTGACATCCTCCTGCGGGTGCCCTGTTACGCATTTCTTCTCCTCCGCATCATTCCTGATTAACTTTTTCATGCCTTTGTACCATTTTTGCGTAACTGATGTCCCTCCTCAGGCGTACACAAAAAGCGGGAGCTAGCAGCCCCCCCGCTTCTAAAGAAAAAATTGCAGAATCAGTTCAGTTTATCCTGCGGTCTTTTAATCATCTTTGCTAAGATAACATATAGTGCTGCAGCTATGATGATGCCTTGTGCGAAAGGTACGCCGTAAGGAATTAATTTGATGACCGCATAACCACAGAGCCACGATATGATGCCAATCCAGTTGAAACCGTCGGGCATCCTGTAGTTTTCCGGTTTACCCCTGCCGATAATCCAATAATCGGCCAGGATAACGCCCATGGTCGGCAGCAGCGCATCGCCTAATATGTATAAAAAGTCCTCAAAATGATCGGCCAGGCCGAACACCGCGCAGACAGTGCCGATGAGTCCAGCGACCATAGTCGCTACCGCTCTCTTATTCTCAGCAAGGTTAAACATCAGAACGGCATTGATGCCGCCGGAATAGGCATTGGTCGTATTGGTGGTCCAGGTTGCCGAAATCAGTACCAGCATACCGAGAATTGGAATTCCAATTTCGCAGAACACCAAAGTGATATCGTACTGCTGTGCGACTCTAGTCATGATTGCACCCAGAACAACCATCAAAACACCTGCAGGCGCTACTCCCAGCGAACTTGAGATGATCGTGTCTTTTCTCGTTCTCTGATATCTGGTGATATCAGAAGCCGCAAAACATCCAGCCGCCATAAAGCTGACGGTTAATACGATTCCATCAATGAAAGACATGGATGGAACCGCCGGATTGACGGATAACTGCTGCGTTCCATATTTATTGAGCGCCATGATGCAGCCTACGATGGTTACGATGAACAGCGCCGGTACTGCTACTTTGTTCAGCTTGTCCAGTGCATTAATGCCGTAAACTGCCGTAACCAGCATAATCAGCCCCCAAATAACCATGGATATAACCGGGGATACACTGATATGGAAAAACTGATCAATCAGGTTAGAAAACGCATCTCCGCAGACGCTGGTCTGCACAGCGAACCAGCCGATCATAGAGATAAAGATCAGTGTACTGATGATGAACCTTGCTCCTTTTTTGCCAAAGCCGCCGATAGCCGTTACGCAGGTAGGCACACCCAGATCGCTTCCCATGATGCCCATCAGACAGAACAGCACGATGACAATTAAGTAGCCAACAACACCAGAAAGAATGGCATTTGTCAGTGACATGCTTTCTGCCAGAATGCCTCAAGCAGCAGGCTTGGTACACAAATCATGATGCCGGCCTGAATCAGTGCGACGTCGATCCAATTTTTTCGCTCTTCCATAGGCACTTTCTCAAGAGTCGTCGTCTCTATATTGCTGCCTTTTTTTTTTCTTCTCGTCCATAGGTCTCCTCCAATGTGATTTTTCTAAATTATACAAATTTTCGAAGGAAACCACTTTATTATAATTTTAAAATAACAATAGTTTTTTTTAAAATTATTTCAATCACAGTTTTTTCGTTAATCAGCGTCCGCAGTTTTACTGCTACTGCCACGGTTTCATGAAATTTAACGTTATCGTTCTCCATGCCGAGGGCGGACTTTACTTTGTTCACTCGATAGCGAATCGTGTTTTCATGCTGATTCATTTCACGAGCGGCTGCCTGAAAGTTGCCTGAATGGGCCACATAAGACTCCATGGTCATCAATATCTCTTTTAAATTTTCCACGGAAGCCTTTTTGTCTGATGGCATCCACATAGGCTCTGTAAAAGTCGTGGGCTTCCTGTGTATCCTTGACAGTCAAAAGGAGCTGCAATACAGAAAGGGGATCGTAGTTCTGCGATGACATGTTCATAGTTTTCGCCGTCTCCAAAGCTCTCTTGGCTTCTTCTAAAGCTTTGCCGATATCTTTTCGGTTGTAGATCCGGCTGTAGCCCATGACAGGTTTACTGACAAATTCTTTGATGCGGATAGACGCAACATCCGAACGCCGGCGCAATGACTTCTCGTCTTCATCACTTAAAATAAAAATTTGCTGATTATTGCTCCGCACATAGATGTCGTTCTTCTGTTTGAGATAATAAAAATGAAGTTCAACTTGAGCAATATCTGAGTTGAAGTCTCCTTCCACCTCGATGACGCGCAGAAATTTTTTTTCATGTTGGGATTAATACTGTAGAGAATCTCCATCTTCTCGCTGGCAAGGACATTTCCATACATTATTTTTTCAATTTTCAAGGTGTTAATGGCATTTAAATTATCGATAGAAATATACTTATTAACGGTGTCTATGATTGCCGCATAGGGAATATCTTCTGGAATCAAAACAATCGGAAAATTATTCTGATCGCAGGATTGTAGAATATCGTCTGACAAAACGTAAAAAGCATATCGTCCGTTACCACAAAGAGACCAGAACACTCCGTTTTAATCAAAGTATCTAAATACTCGTAAATATTCTCCGTCTCGTACTTAAACTGGTCGAGACAGGTAATAAACACATCCCCTTCTGCTATGATATCTCTGTCGACAAGGTTTTTGTTGCAGGGACAGTCGAAGACAGAGATTCTTTTAATCTTTTGTTCAGACCTCTGCTGCCTGCCAAAACTTTCGATTCGTCAAACATTGCATTTTTCAAAATTTCTTTTTAAAGATACAAACATTTTTTACCTCATTCACAAATAATTACTATAATTTTCATTAATTCTTAACTTGTATAAAGTCTAATACAGGTGTAAACTATATTCAAGAAGGAAGTGATATAAATATGAAATTTGATATGCACTGCCATACAAAGGCTGGCTCAATCGATTCGAAAATTTCCATCGAAAGGTATATTGAGCTGCTGCAGGAAAAAAAGGCTTTGATGGCATGCTGGTCACAGACCATGATTCATATAAAGGATATAGGTATTGGCAGCAGAACAAGGCCGAGATGCCTGATGATTTTGTCGTACTGATGGGTGTTGAGTACGATACGAAAGACGCCGGACATTTTCTCGTCATCATGCCCGACGAGCTCTGTCTCAGAGTCCTGCAGATCCGCGGCATGTCCGTAGAGATGCTGGAGCGAATTGTACATCACTTTGGCGGAATTCTCGGTCCGGCCCATCCATTTGGCGCCCGCAGTTCCAGCGCCATGTTTTTAACAAAATGCGCAAGAACCCGCAGTTAGTCAGAAAGTTTGATTTTTTTTGGAAGGCTTCAATACTTGTGAAACCGTCCATGCAAATCAGGTTGCCCAGCTGCTGGCAAAAAATACGGCAAGCAGTGTTTCGGCGGCTCTGATTCTCACAAAGAAGAATATGTAGGAATGGCCTTTACCGAGTTTGACCGCGATATCACCTGTAACAACGATTTGATCGAGTGTGTGCAGGAAGAAGGCATCGCGGCCTTTGGCGGAATAGAAAGAACATTTCTGCGTAAACACAAAAAGAGAAACTCTTTCGCTGCCACTTGGGGATTCAAAGCCTATAATCGCGGTCTGGGATTCATCTATTCCCCTTATAGACAGCACAGAATCAAGAAATTAGCCTTGCACCACAGTTAATATTTTGATAAAATATGACTTGCAAAGCGATAGTATTTGGCTCGACCTTTGTTCACAAAGGCCGAGCTTTTTAGTAAATTAAGGAGAAAGTCAAATGAACGAATCAAACATCAAGCCTAACGGACTAGCCCTGCTTCCAATTTTAGTCTTTCTGATTCTCTTTTTTAGGAACGGGAATCGTGCTGAAAGACTTCTACACCATGCCAGCGGTAGTAGGGTTTCTCATCGCACTGATCGTTGCCTTTGCACAGACCAAAGGTAGATCATTTAACGAGAAATTATCTATCGTCGCAAAAGGCGTAGGCGACGACAACATCATCACCATGTGCCTGATTTTCCTGGCCGCCGGCGCTTTTTCCGGCTCCGTCACTGCCGCCGGCGGCGCAGACAGTACGGTCAATCTGGGACTGTCACTGCTTCCGCCCAGCATCGCAGTTATTGGACTCTTCGTTATAGGCTGCTTCATCTCCATCTCCATGGGAACTTCGGTTGGAACCATCACCGCACTCGTTCCTATCGCCGTGGGCATCGCTGACAAGACCGGTTTCGCCATGGCCATCTGTGTCGGCGCAGTGGTTTCAGGCGCCATGTTCGGGAGACAACCTATCCATGATTTCTGACACCACCATCGCTGCAGTCAGAACCCAGGGCTGCGAAATGAAGGACAAGTTCAAGCGGAACTTCCTCATCGTCCTGCCGGCGGCCATTGTGACCATCGTCGTCCTTTTTTTTCCTGACCCGCGGATCTGAATTCAAAATGAAAGACGATTTAGACTATAACATTTTGCAGGTCATTCCGTATCTATTGGTATTGATTACTGCAATCATCGGCATCAACGTATTCATCGTTTTGATCAGCGGTACGGTACTTTCTGTTATCGTCGGAATTGCCACTGGGGCCATGGCTCCTTCCGCAGTCTTCACTTCCATCGGTACAGGTGTTACCAACATGTACGACATCACGGTCATTTCCATCCTGGTAGCGGCGATCAGCGCTTTGGTCAAGCAAAACGGAGGCTTCGCCTTTATCTTGGAGAAGATACATAACCACGTACACACCTACAAAGGTGCAGAATTCGGTGTAGCAGCCCTGATCTCCCTGGTAGACGCTGCCACGGCCAACAACACGGTCGCCATCGTCATCGCAGGTCCGATCGCCAAGGAAATCAGCGAGGACTACGACATCGAACCGTCCAGGAGCGCATCCCTTTTGGACATGTTTGCCTCGGTCTTTCAGGGCATCATCCCATACGGCGCACAACTGTTGACAGCTGCCGCCCTCAGCGGACTGACGCCATTCGCCATCATTCCGTATTTGTTCTATCCGTATCTGATGGCAGTCTGCGGCATCGTCAGCATCCTGCTTCCACAGAAGAAACGCAGCAAATAAATCAATCTACAGCAAAAACTTCGGCACTGATTTGCCGGAGTTTTTTTGTGAAGCAGATTTTTTCTCAACGAGCAAATATAACGTCAGCATTTGTTCTAAATTCGTGATACAATTGAATTTGAAAAGAAAAGACATACTTTGTAGATATCAAATTAGGAGGAATCATTATGGTGACTTTTTTCGCATGTCTCGCACTACTGATAATCGGTTTTTTCACCTATGGAAAAATCGTCGAAAGCGTCTTTCGGCCTGACGAGAGGCTGACACCCTGCACAGCCCATCCTGACGGCGTAGATTACGTACCCATGAAGCCATGGCGAGCTTTCCTGATCCAACTCCTCAATATCGCAGGACTGGGGCCTATCTTCGGCGCCCTTTCCGGAGCGATTTGGGGTCCTGTCGTATATCTTTGGATCGTACTTGGCACCATCTTCGCCGGGGCAGTCCACGATTATCTGTGCGGCATGCTTTCGGGCGCAACAACGGCGCCAGCATTTCCGAAATCGTCGGAATTTATCTGGGACCGTTCATGAAAACCTTGATGCGCGTCTTTTCCGTCATTCTGCTGCTGGGTGTCGGCGTCGTCTTCATGGTAGGGCCTGCCGGCCTTCTGGCCCTGCTGACGCCAAGCACCCTCAGCGTCAGATTCTGGACCATCGTCGTTCTGGTCTACTACTTCCTGGCAACCATGCTCCCCATCGACAAGATCATCGGCAAGCTGTACCCCCTCTTCGGCATCTGCCTGATCGTCATGGCCCTCGGCATCGGCGGCGCCACAGTGCTCCATGATACCACCAGGCCAATGATGGAGCTGACCTTCGAAAACCTGCGTCCCGACGGCGCGCCAATCTGGCCTCTGATGTTCATCACTGTAGCCTGCGGTGCGATTTCAGGATTTCATGCAACGCAGTCGCCGATGATTGCAAGATGCATGACCAGTGAAAAGCAGGGTCGGAACATCTTTTACGGCGCAATGGTTACGGAGGGCATCATCGCTCTGATCTGGGCTTCTGCCGGCATTGCCTTCTATTACAACCCGGCTCACGGCATGGGTGCCCTGCTGGACCTTGGCGGCGGCAACTCCACAGTCGTATACGAGATGTCCATGAATCTCCTCGGCCCTATCGGCGGCGCACTGGCAATGATCGGCGTCATCGCATGCCCTATCACTTCGGGTGACACTGCCTTCAGAAGCGCACGGCTGACCATCTCCGACTGGTTTAAAATCGACCAGAAAGACATGAAGAAGCGGCTGGCTTTATCCGCGCCGCTGCTGGTTGCCGGTTACTTTATCTCCATGCTGGATTACCAAGTGGTCTGGAGATACTTCTCCTGGGCAAACCAGACTTTAGCGATGATCGTTCTCTGGACAGGCGCAGTTTATCTGTGCAGGTATGTCAGCAAAAAATGCCAGCCTCATGGCGGCAATTCCCGCAGCCTTCATGTCTGCAGTCAGCATGACCTACATCCTCTACGCACCGGAAGGGCTCAATCTGGGTGCCAGCGGTTATACCATCCTGACCTATGTCATCGGCCTGATATTCGCACTGATACTGGCATCGATCTACATCGTCCGCGTCTATATACCGGCTGGTAAAAATGACAGAAGGCTGGATCATCATACAGCTTGAGAGCAAATTCCCTAGGGGCTGCCCGTTAACGCGGACAGCCCCTTTTTAAAAAAGAAACGCCGCTCTGCGGTCGGACCAGGTCCTTACCGCGAGAAGCGACGCTTCCGGATAAACAAATATCATTTTGCAGGATAGGCTTACCGCATGCAGCTCAGCCTTCCTTATTATTTAGAAATACTCCTTGGCAAGTTCTTTGAACTTCGGGAGTGATCTCTCAATTTGATCATAAGATACGCAATAGGAAATTCTCACATAACCTGGACAGGCAAAGGAACTTCCTGGTACCATCAGCAGATTGTATTTTTTGCCCGCTGCGACGAATGCTTTTTCGTCTGGAATCGGCGACTTCATCCACATGTAGAAAGCACCCTGCGGTTTTGTGCAGGTAAAGCCTGCTTCGGTCAGCCCGTCGTACAGGGTCTTGCCGTTCCGCTCGTAATAGGCTACGTCACATTTAGCATCTACGCATCTTGCGATGACCAGCTGGATCAGTGAAGGCGAATTGACGAATCCGCCCACACGATTGGCGATAGTGGCTGCGTCGATAAACTCTTCCGCGTTGTCAGACTCATCTGGAATGACCACATAACCGATTCGTTCGCCAGGCAGAGACAGAGATTTGCTATAGGAATATCCTACCAGAGTGTTGTCATAATACTTGGTCAGGTATGGCACTTCTGATCCGTCATAAGCCAGTTCTCTGTATGGCTCGTCAGAGATCAGATAGATTACACTTCCGTATTCCTTCTGTTTCTTTTTCCATAATTGCCGCCATCTCTTTGATGACAGATTCCGGGTAGATGACACCTGTCGGATTGTTTGGATTGTTGATGATGACAGCCTTCGTCTTCGGTGTAATCGCCCCTTCAAATTCGTCCAGCTTCGGCATGAAGCCGCCTTCTGGATTCGGGGAAATGACGACCAGTTTGCCGTCATAGTTAGCTACGTAGTTGCCGTATTCAACGAAGTATGGCGCGAAGGCGATGACTTCCTCTCCCGGCTCTAACATGGTCTTCAGCAATACGTTGAGTGCACTGCCGGCTCCGACGGTCATGATGATATTCTTCTCTGTAAATTTGGTGCCGAAACGTCTGTTCAGATTTCCGGCAACTGCCGCTCTTGTCTCTGGAAATCCTGCATTGTTCATATATCCATGAACCTTGACCGGATCTTCGTTGGTTACGATGTCGATAATCGCCTCCTGAACTTCCTTAGGAGCAGGCACATTGGGATTGCCGATGCTGAAATCGAAGACATTCTCTGCGCCGTATTTGTCGGCCATCTGTTTACCTTCTTCAAACATGGCTCTGATCACAGAGTTGTTGTTTACCAAAGGCTCCATTCTCTTTGAAATCATCTTACTATACCTACCTTTATTTGAATTTATTACTGTTTATGTTATTTTACAGCATCCATTCCAACTTGGAAAGCTTTTAAGTTCAAGTCGACAAATTTTTTCTTTGACGTTCTTTTTTTGATAATGTCTGCCCAGTCGATGTCGTCAAGACCCATGGATTTGACCAATGTACCGAGGAGTATCACGTTGGCAGCCTTTACGTTGCCGAGATCCTCAGCCAGCTTCGTAGCATCCAGAGTGATGACTTTCTTAGCGGACTTCTCAATTTCGTCGAGAACGTCGTCTGCATATTCTTCTGCGCCTGTCAGCACGGTCATGGAAGGAATCTCCTGGGTATTGACGACAACTGCACCATCCGGTTTGAGATAATCCAAGGTTCTGAGGGCTTCCATCTTTTCAAAGGATACGACGATGTCTGCCGTTCCCTTCTCGATGACTGGTGAAAACACCTTTTCTTTGCTGTATCTTACCTGTGAAACCACGTCTCCGCCCCGCTGGCTCATACCGTGAATTTCACTCATCTTTACGTCATATCCTGCTTCCATCAAACCAAAAGTCAGCATCTTTGCAGCGGTGATGGTTCCCTGACCACCTACGCCGGATAATAAAATATTCTTCGTCATTTTAATTAATCCTCCTTCACAATCGCTTCTACTGGGCAAACCTGGGCACATACGTCACAGCCTACGCAGTCCGCTCTGCTGATATGTACTTTCTTTGCCTCTTTGTCAAAGATCAGAGCCGGACACCCCGTCTTCTGGCACTGCTTACATCCGATACACTTCTCGGCGTCAACCACGTTCTTCGTCTTGAACAGGTTCGGCCATTCTTCCAAATCGGCATCAGAGAATTTTTCAGGACGCAAGGCCATCTGGTGATGATGACGGAAGGTTCATCCAGTTCCATGAATGCATCAAAGGCATCATCGACTTCCTTCAGATTGTTAGGGTCAATGACTTTGACGTGCTTGATACCGATGGCCTTCACCAATTCTTCGATGTTAATCATCGGTGCAGCTCGCCCTTTACGTTAAATCCAGTGCCCGGATTCTGCTGATGTCCCGTCATGCCTGTGATTCTGTTGTCGAGGATGATGTTGATGGTATTGCTGTTGTTATATACCGTGTTAATCAGCGAGTTAACGCCTGTATGGAAGAAGGTGGAATCTCCCAATACGGTGATGACCTTTTTCTTTACACCAGCTCTGTTGAATACCTGCTGTGCACCGTGGCCCATGGAAATGGAACCGCCCATGCAGATACATGCATCCATTGCGTTATACGGCGCGCCAGTAGCCAAAGTGTAGCATCCGATATCGCCGCTGATCATGACGTCTTTTCTCTTGCCTAATCTGTAGAACAGACCTCTGTGCGGACATCCTGCGCAGAAAGTAGGCGGACGTTTGATGACTTTTTCTTTGTTGTATTCTACCTGAGGAAGTTCCTCTCCATAGAGAGCCTTTCTCAGCACATTCGGTGTCATCTCCCCCATAGGATGGGAAGGTGTCTTTTCCATGGCATTTGATGCCTAATCTCTGTACGAATTCTTCGATATATGGATCGTCTTCCTCTACGATGTAAACTTCGTCAACCTTGCTGCAGAAGTCTTTAATCATTTCTGCCGGCAGCGGATTGGTGAAGCCAAGCTTCAGGTAAGAAGCGTCTTCTCCCCAAACTTACTTCGCATAGTAATAGGAAGGACCGGAAGCGATGACGCCGACTTTGGTGCCGCCCATTTCGGCATAGTTGAACTTGGTCGTTTCGCTGTATTCAGCAAGCTGCTTTGTTCTCTCTTCCAGAGCGACTCTCATGACTCTCGCATGTGCTGGAAGACAGACATATCTCTGCGGATCTTTTTTCCATTCCTTTACGCCGACTTCTTTTCTTTCGCCGATTTCTACCAGTGATTTAGAGTGACAAACACGGGTAACCATTCTCATGATGACGACAGCGCCGTATTTCTCAGATACTTCATAAGCTTCTTTCATCATATCTACGCATTCCTGGCTGTCTGCCGGTTCAAACATCGGCATCTTGCCCATCTTGGCATAGTTTCTGTTATCCTGTTCATTCTGTGAGGAGAACATGCCCGGTTCATCAGCTGTGACCAATACAGATCCTCCGTTCACTTTCATGTAAGCAAATGTCATCAGAGGGTCAGCGGCAACGTTTACACCTACGTGTTTCATGGAGGCCATGCTTCTCGCACCAGCCATGGATGCACCTACGGCTGATTCCATAGCTACTTTTTCATTTGGAGCCCACTCTGCGTAAATCTCCTCATATGTAGAAACGTTTTCCATGATTTCTGTACTCGGAGTACCCGGGTATGCGGATGCGTGTCTAACCCCTGCCTCATAAGCACCTCTAGCGATGGCTTCATCGCCTGTCATTAATTTTTTTTCATAGGTCTCTCGTCCTCCTTTAAATTTTATCAATCATCACGCCGCAGAAGAGCACCGGCATCTCCACAGCTGGACTAATATATCTGTTTCTTCTTTTATTGTAAAATTCCGAAAACGCTTTGTCAAATTTTTTGGGATTAAATGGGAAGGATTTTTACGAATTTACAGCAAAACATGTTTATTTTATCAATTTTCATTAATATTTTTTGTGAAAACAAACAAGTGCATACATGATACAATTTTAACGTAAAATTGGGACAAGAGAATTGAAGTTTGAGGCTTTTCCTAGCTTCCAATTTATGTATAACTGCCTCTGAATCGGATATAGCTGTAAATAAATCACGCATTGCCCATTATTCATTATATTCTGTTAATTATTTGGCGTTTTCTTGACAGTTTTAATTTAAAGGGCTAAAATATAGATATGACGAAGGTGAGGAACGACTATGGATAGACGACTGAACAGAACCCCCATCAGGGAGCAGATCTACAACATTATCAGGAAAAACATCATCGAGCTGAAATATCAGCCAGGCGAAAGGCTTTCTATCATGTCCATTTCCAAAGAGCTGAATGTGAGTAACTCCCCGGTTAGGGGAGGCGATTTCCATGCTGGAACGGGACGGGCTGGTAGAAATCTATCCTAACGCCGGTCCCAGTGTGATTACTTTTTCCAACAAGCGGCTGGGGCACATCGCCCAGGCGATACTCAGTATGCTGCTCGGTTCCTTTGAAATCTGCCTGCAGAATCAACAGATAGACAACTTGATTGAACTGCTTCAGAGAGCGCTGAAGGAGCAGATGAGCCACATGAATTTGGAGAGCCAGCCGGAGTACGCGAAATACTCCATCGCTTTCGAAGCGGCTTTCGTAGCCTGCTGCAATAATCCTTATATCTCAAAGCAATACGCCGAAATCGAAGGCTTGTTTTATCTGACGGTTTTATGACCAATGGTACATCGATACCAACCGAATGGAGGCCATTGTGGAGCACCAAAAAAGATTCTCGGCGCCATCATGAATGGCAAATTCGACACAGCCAGGACACTGCTATCCAAGCATTACAATCGGTTTCAGGACAAAGAGTAGTGCCAAAAAACACAAGTGCCAGATGACTTTTCACCTGGCACTTTTTCTGTTCTATTCTGTTTCGTCATCTTGGAATCTCAAATCCCACATCGGTTTGTAATAATGCTTTTTAAAAATTTCTATTACATCAGAGTGCCGGCCGGCCTTCATAGCCGCGAGAATTTCTTCGTGCTGCGCAAGCCCCAGCCTCCGTTCCTCCTCTTTGCCCTCGAGAAAGTAAATGGAACCGAGAAAAAAAATACAGGAAAGATGCTGTCATACTGTGCGAGCATTCTCTTATTGCCTGTCGTCTCTATGATACATCGTTCAAACAAGTTGGCATAATAGGCGCACTCTTTGTAGTCCTTACTCTTAAAATAAATTTTCTGCGTTTCCAGAACTTCTTCCGCCCTTTTTATCAGCTTTTCCAGCTTGTTGGTTTCACAACAAAATCGATAGCTTTCGACAATCCAAAACAAATACATCTGCGAAAGTTCATACTGGTCTCTGTGGGTAAAGGTCGTCACCGTCGCCCCGCTGCTGCGATTCGATATGACCAGGCCCTGTTGCTCCAGCAGACTGAGTGCTTCTCTGATGGGGGAATTGCTAATGCCAAGCTCCTCTGCCAATTCATTGATATTGATCCGGGCACCGGCAGGATATTCCTGATTGAGAATTTTTTCCTTGATGATTTGATAAGTCTGTTCCTTCACCGATAAAATCGTTGCCATGATTACCACCTTGTCTTCGTTAGAATTTCATTGCGTCCGCCATTTCTAGCGCCTTATTTAATAGTAAATGGCAATCCTCGATTTGTCAAGAAATCAGCCGATCATTTTATTCAATTTTCAATAATTCAGCGGCATTGTGCCAAAAGATTTTTTCCTTTTCCCTATCACTTAACGGCGCCGCTTCCACACATGCGATGCTTACATCCATGTCAGAAAAAGGAACATCGACGCCAAACAACACTTTGTCTTCACCAAATGCGCTGACCATCCAGGCGATTTCCTTCGGAGTACGGAAACTGGTGTCCACCCAGACGTTTTTCAGACCACCTACCCTCTCGGCAAAATATTCCGCTTCCCAGGAGCGACAGCCTCCACAATGGGCGCCGACAAAATTCACTTCCGGCATCTCTTCGATCAAATCCGCCAGAAATCCCGGATTACCATAATTAGGCGCTCCTTGATTCTCTACGCCATATTCCACATTACCGCAATGGCTGATAACCGGCAGTCCCGTTTTCGCCCAGGCTTCCAAAATCTTTTTTTGTAATCTGATTTTAAATCCAAATTCTGAATGATAGGATGAATTTTCAGTCCCCGCGCCCCTTGCCTCACATCATCCATCAGCTTATCTACAGCTTCCTCTGCGCTCATTTCCGTGTTATAGATACAGGTAAAAGGCAGGATTCTCTGATCTAGCTCTGCCGCAACTCGATAGTCTTCAAAACTGTTAGCGGGCCATATGGGCAGCGTACAGATATAATCAACTTCATTATCGTCGAGGATCTTTTGCAGATTCCAGAAAGTGTTCTTCAGGCAACGATTGCCCATCCATTTCGTATCAGCTGCGGTCATAGCCGCTTTCAGTTCAGAGTCCCGCCCGCCTTCAGCCAAAGATCGTCGGGCCACATGCGTTCTCCCTGGAACTGCCCCTTTGTATAAAGTTCATAATAATTTACGTTCCCAAAGAACTCTGTCTCCGGAATCGGCACGTCAGGCGCCGGTCTATAACGGAACAGATGTCCCGCCCCCTCTTCTGGATTGCCAAACATTTTGCAGGCCAGATGCGAATGAGAGTCGATTATTTTCCGTTTCTTCATTTTGTCTCACACTCCTTCTTTTTTTTTCAGCGATCTTAGATAATTCTTTCTCGCGCTCTACCCATTCTGGATAAGGCAACCTCATCTGCCGGTCCAGATCAAACCCTTTGATTTTTCAGCCAACGACGTCTGCCAAAATAAAAGGCGTACCAAATCGCATACCATATGACAATGGTGACGATCATCTTCATGTCCAGAGTAATCAATGTAGAAACCAGCTGCCAAATGCAGATGCCTACACCAAGCAGGCTGAGTATCGCTGTCACTTGTGGCGGAATCTTAAAGGACGCTGCCCGGAAAGAATTAGGATAAAGTTTGTGCACCTTGAGTGCCGGAATAAACAAAAGCAGAAGACAAAACAGGTTCAGCAGTGAGTAAGCTGTCAGCAGCGTACCGATAGGAAAGCCGAAGGCTACAAATACAGAAGAAACACCTGCCAAGAGCCATACAGTGTTTTTGGGACTTCGTGTTTGTTCAGCCTGCCAAACCACATAGGCATGACCTTATCCTCTGCGGTCGCACTGCCCACATTTCCACCTGCGATAAAGATCCCGTTCAAGGAGGTCAATACAGAGAAGATTGCCCCAGCCAAAATAAAGAAATGATACATACCAGGTGAAAAGACGATCTTCGCTACGTCCAGAAGTGAGGACACCTGCTCCATAGGCAGCACTCCAATTGTCACAGCACTTACCAGCATGAAAACAAAACAACATATAGCCGTCGCCCACACAAACGCACGCGGGATGGTTTTTCCCGGGTTCTTGATTTTCTCAGGGTAAAAGGCAATGCTTACACCACCCTGCAGACTGGCGCTGAGTAATGCCACAGCAGATCCAAGGGTCACGATCGTCAGATTCTCTGGTTTAATGATATCACCAAAGGACAAGAACTCTTGACGGATTTCAGGCATCCCCACAAAGACATAGAGGAACAGAGCAGAAAACAGAGATACTACCATGATATTCTGGGCAATGGCATTGGCCTGAACTCCCAGGCTTGTAATAAAGGCGAAAAAAAAAGCAAATGCGCCCACGCCTAAAATACGATGGTCAACAGGTATGTAAACAGACGCATACTCTGCAAAAACGCCTGCCAGAGCAGATAGGATGAAAACATAGTTAAAACCAAATATCACCAGCATATAGCCAGCTGTCGGGTGAACGAGACGGGTGGTGTGCATATAAAACGTGAATGGCGCCGGGAGTACAGATATGGTCACCATCTGCGGGATATAGCAGATCAGGATTGAAATAAATGCGATGAAGTAGGCCCATTCTATTCCAGTCCCTACAATACCGGCAGCAGCCGGTATTGTTCCAAATACCCCTGCTCCAACAATGGTTCCTATGGCTAAGCAAGTTACGGAGAAAAAAGCCAATTTTCTTTTTTCTTTCATGGCAAACCTTCCTTTCTTTCATGGGTAAAATTATTTTAATTAAATGCGAATTATTAAATGCATTTAATAATATATCAATTATACCTCTATTTTCAGATTTGTCAAATTATTTTGAAATATAACGCATAAAAAATACGGGGTTCGGTATCACCGTTCCTCCGTATTCTTAATCAGGACGAGTTCAAATAGATTTCGTTTTGCCAGCCTGCCCTGCCGCTACCTCCGCTCTCGCCAGCAGTTTCAGGTACTGCGGAAAATCCTCTTCTGAAGACAGTCTCACTCTGACGCAGTTGTTGTCGATGGCATCAAACGCGCTGCCCGGCACTGCGACGATGCCGTTCTCCACAAGGAGGCGGTATAGATCCACAGTCGGGTCTTTGTGATAAAGCAGGAAAATCGGCGCCCTGTCGTCGGTGGCAGCCATTTTGATGTTCTCTCCGATCACCCGCCTCACCTTCACCTTTGCCGAGGCGAATTCCTGGGTATCTCTCTCCAGTCTGTAGGCGTTGTCAAGCGCCGCCGCCATCATCCTGCGCGACATCTGCCCGACGGCATAAGGGTTGGTAATCTGGCTCATAAAACCGATCAGCTCCTTTGATGCGGCGATATAGCCTGCACGAATGCCAGCCATGCCGAAACCCTTTGACAGGGTTCGCAGTACGATGAGGTTTTCGTACTCGTCCATCAGCTGCATAGCGGACTCCCTCTTTGATACAAAATCCCCATAGGCCTCGTCCAAAATGACACAGACACCCTTTGCTTTCGCTCTGCGCAGCACCATTTCAATCTCCCCTGCCGTAATCATCTGTCCCGTCGGGTTGTTGGGGTTGTCCAGGTAGACTGCGGCCAAATCGTCCGTAATCTGCGCGAGAAGTGCATTGACGTCAAATTTATAACGATCCGCCCGGTCCAGTGCCACATAGCGATAGTTCATACCAAGGAGTCTGGCATTGGACACGTAGTCAGAAAACTGGGGCGCCACGCCGAGAACTTTCGCGCCTTTCTGGGCAAAGAGGTTATTGACGATATAGATGGCGGCGATGCTGCCGTCGGTCAGCATGATATTATCCTTTTCTAAAGATGCCAAATCCGACCAATAATCACAAACCGCCTCGTACACTTTCACATCGTGAGGATAGTTGATAATTTCCTCTAATCTGATCTGTCTAAAGACCGCTAAGACCTCTTCAGGGCAGCCGTAGGGGTTTACCCCCTCAGTGCAGTCCATGCTGCCCTCTGGAATATCAAAATCTCCGTTTGCGTAGCTGTTTTTCTTCATCGCCAGCAATTCTTCTCTAATCTTCATCATTTGTATCTGCCTTTCAACGTCCTGTGTTTTAACTTATATCTCCAAATACATACCAGCAAAATGATACCCAAATATCCGGTATAAGGATAGATGAAACTGACTAAGTTATCGAATGGCATCTGTCCCAGAATAAAAGCGTCCAGACTGACCAGCAGTGCAATCACCAGGGAAATCCTGCTGCCCGGTTTTGCCAGATTATTGCATATGGTCCAAAGGACCGGAGCCGCTGTGGAAAAGATACCGCAAATCATGACGACTACGAAAACGGTTCCTGCCAGAGAAGAAACTTCGTTGGCCAGTTTCAGTGACGGAACAATGCTGCCTTCAATTAAATCCAAACAGGAAAGCAGCGCAAAGTTCATAAATATAACAGTGACCATCAGCAGTACCCCGCCCGTGATACCGCCTGCCGCCCGCCTCGCGGGCAGATTTTGCATCTCGTCCAAGGGCCATCAGGAAGGCGATGGAACTGACCACGTTGTACGCCACATATAGGATTCCGCTCATCCACCAACTGTCGGTCGGTTTCGATGTCACCAACCTGCTGACGTCAATATTGCCTACCATTAGGTCTCCGAAGTTGGCCGTAATGGTACAAATGGCTATGAAGATAGAAAAGCCGATAATCAACGGTCCCATGAGACCGACGATGTCGATCAGTTTTTCTAGTCCAAAGGCAAAGGCGACGAACACCAGCAGAGCCATAAACAGTCCGCCTACATAATAGCTGACACCGCAGTATTCCTGCAGTGATGCGCCTGCGCCTGAAATCATCACTGCTAAAACAGCAAAGAGATAAAATAAAACAAAGTATTCATAGAATACTCCCATAGCCTTGCCGCAGAGAAGTTGATACGGCTTCAAATTCTCTACATCTTTCGTCTCATAGCCAATCTTCATCACGCTGCCGCCGGCCCAGGCAAAGAGTATCATGCTGATGATGGCGGCTCCAATGCTCCAGACGCCGTAAGACGTGTAAAACTGCAGAATCTCCTGTCCTGTCGCAAAGCCTGACCCTATTTCAAAGGCGATGTAAGCGCCTGCGTACTTGATAACACTCAAAATATTTACTTTTTCTTTCAAAATAATCCCATCCCTTATCTATATGCTACCATAATTTTATGTGGCCTGGTCATACAGTATTCCGTACAAAATGAGTCTGTATTTTTTGACATCGGCAATGGGACACATTATTCATTCGCCTTAAATTCCTTTTTTCGCGTTCATGCCGTAATGTGTACAAGACGCGTTCTAGTTTCTAGCACACAAAAAACTGCTGCCCAATCTAGTATCGGTACAGCAGTTTTCTATCCGTTATTTAAAAATTTCCATAGCCCGCTTTGTCATTGATGATTGCGATAAACTCTTCTGCCGCTTTTGAAATGGTCTTATTTTCAGACTTGACCCAGCCCAGCTTACAGGCAAGAGGTGAATCGGCAAGGGGTATAAATTTACAGCCGTTGGGCGCATAAAACTGCGCGTAGGTATCTTTGTCATAAGTGTCGATCATAATGGCTTCTGTTGCGTTTATGAGCCGCAGCGCACAGCCTAAATCACTGACATGGATCTCCGCCCGCTTTCGTTTGCGCCCGTCCAGAGTCCGTTCCCAAGAATAGTCCGACGGCGACGCATAATTGACGATATAAGGGAAGTCTTTCAATTCGTCCAAACCAACGGAACTTCGCTCTTCCGCATACAGAGGGTTTTCGGTCCGATAATGGCATGGAGCTTTCGGTCAATCAGCTTGTGAAATTCCAAATGATTATCAGCAATCTTTTTTCAGCGCCACCGACTCGCTGTCAGAAAACAGCGTCACCATACCAATCTCACTGAGGCCCGAATTGACCTGGCGGATGACCTCGTTCAGCGTACACTCTTCGATGCTTCCGGTAAAGTTGTCCCGAAAATGCCGCTGGTAAAGTTCTACAAAGGCGTCATTTGCCAGGGAGCAGTACATGCTGGATATCGAAAGATTCATCCGATCTTCTTCATAGGGTACGCTCTGTATAAAATCTATTTTGGTGCAGATATCTTTGGCCTGGCTATAGACATCTGCCCCAAAGTCTGTCAGGCAGACCCCTTTGCTGTTGCGGCTGAAAATCTGCGCGCCCAGCTCTCTCTCTAAATTTTTCATAGAGGTGCTCAGTGAAGAACGGGCTATATACAGTTCCTTTGCCGCCTCGTTGATGCTTCCTTCTTCAACGATTTTTTAAAAGCTGTTGCAGCTGCTCAATCTTCATACAGTTTCATGACGATTCTGGCAAAGTCCTTATGTAAATACTCGCCACGATCCTCCTTCTTCTCCGGATCCAGCTTATTAAAGAAACAGCTTGGAGTCTCTCCCGCTTTTAGATTTTTTAGCAATGCATGGCGTACAGCCCTGATCGTGATTGACAGGATTAAAAGGACAGTCGTAATCATTGCAGGTGCAGAACTGCACTTTCTTTATTTTTTCTTCAGACATGATGTCTCCTCCCATATAGCCGCAAGGTTTACTTTATTCACATTATACTGATCACTCCGCGTCAAGTCAAGATTGCCTAGCAGCCCCTGCCCGCTGCTGACAGACATCCAGTTACGCATTTCTTCTCCTCTCACCAGCCTCTGATTAACTTTTTCTCTTTTTTTTTTGGCCATTTTGCATAACCGCCCGCTGCTGACAGATGCTCTGTTACGCATTTCTTCTCCTCTCACCAGCCTCTGATTAACTTTTTCTCTTTTTTTTTTTGGCCATTCTGCATAACCGCCCCCTGCTGGCAGACGTCCAGTTACGCATACCCCCTGTTTCCTCTTGCTCCTGCTTAACTCTTTCCTCGTTTTATGGTCAATCTGCGTAACTGCCCCCTGCCGATGGTGGAGATGGATGACCGGTTTATCCTGCCGCAAGCAAAAAATGCGACCTGCCGTTCGCCGGCCTGCCGCATTCCTGCTTGATTTGTCACTATTTGAAATTATCAGCCTCTCGGATGGTAATGAGTGTGCAGCAGCTTATGTGCCTTTTTCACTGCCCGGTTCACCCAGATATTCTTTGTATAACTCTTTGATGACCGGATTTTTATGAGACTTTCTGATGAAATTCTCGTGATCGCTTCTGTAAAGAGCTTTCGCTCTCTCCTCGCCGACATTGACCCAGTTGCGGACAGAGGACGGCTGCTGTGGCTGGCCGCCGCCGTTGACGCAGCCGCCAGGGCAGGCCATGACCTCGATAAAGTCAAAGTGCTCGCCGCTGCGCACTCTTTCCATCAATGCTCTGGCATTGCCAAGACCGTGGGCCGCCGCAGCTTTCAGGGTGATATCGCCGATGGTAATTTCCGCTTCCTTCAAACCCTCTTCCTGGCCGCGGACCTGCATGTAGTCGATGGAGTCGGAGCTCATCCCTGTTAATACGTCCGCGACTGTTCTCAGGGCGGCTTCCATGACTCCGCCAGAAGCGCCAAAGATGGTTCCTGCGCCTGTTGAAATGCCCAGCGGATTGTCAAATTCGCCGTCAGGCAGTGCTGGGAAGTCGATGCCAAAGGCCTGAATCATTCTGGCTACCTCCCTCGTAGTCAGAACAAGATCCACATCCTGCTGCCCATCTACGTTCAGCTCTTCTCTCTGCGCTTCATATTTTTTTTCGCAGTGCAAGGCATGATGGAGATGACCGCAATTTGTGAAGGATCTTTCCCTATCTTCTCTGCATAGTAGGATTTGATTACTGCGCCCAGCATCTCGTGAGGTGATTTGCAGGATGACAGATTGTCGAGCATATCCGGGAAGTTGTGTTCACAGAACTTGATCCAGCCCGGTGAGCAGGATGTGATCAAAGGCAGTTTGCCTCCATTCTGAATCCTCTTGATCAGCTCGGTGCCTTCCTCCATAATCGTCAGGTCAGCGGCAGTATCGGTGTCAAAGACTTTGTCAAAGCCCAGCATACGCAGCGCCGTGACCATTTTGCCTGTAACGTCTGTACCGATTGGCATGTCAAATTCTTCGCCCAAAGCCGCTCTTACCGCAGGTGCGGTCTGTACGATGACAAATCTGTCAGGATCTTTGAGAATCTCCCAGAAGTCATCCATGTTGGAGTGCTCCTGCAGGGCACCGGTCGGACATACATTGATACATTGCCCACAGTTTACGCATCTGGATTCATCAATTGGCCGATTAAAAGTGGTTCCCACTACCGTACTGAAACCTCTGTTGATGACGTCGATGGCGCCTACTGTCTGCACGTTGTGGCAGATGCTGATACATCTTCTGCAGAGGATGCATCTGTTGGGGTCACGCATAATGGAGATGCCGTCATCCACTTCCATAACCTGGTTTGCGGTGATGACTTCCTGGTTGATCGCATAGTTTGCAAATTCAGTGTCCATGGTGTTGGCCAAAGTCTTCAGTTCACAGCCTGTAGAACCTCTGTTACAGCTCTGACACATTGCCGGGTGATTGGAAAGAATCAATTCCAGATTCTTTTTTTCTGAAGTTGAGAATGTCAGGCGTATGAGTTTTTGACCACCATGCCGTCTGCAACCTTCTGCACGCAGGAGGCCTGCCAGTTTTTCATGCCTTCTACTTCTACCAGGCACATACGGCAGCATCCGATTTCACACACGTCCTTGAGGAAGCATAAAGTAGGGATCTTGATATTTACTTCTTTAGCTGCTTTGAGGATGGTGTAATCCTCTGGCACGTTGACATCCATGCCATCTATGGTTAATTGTACTCTTTTTCTTATTTTTTCATGTTTCGCCCTCACTTTCTTATGCGTTCTTCATGATAGCCTTGAATGGACATTTTTCCATGCAGACTCCACACTTGAGACACTTGTCGTTGTCGATAACGTAAGGTGTATTCTTGTCGCCGGAGATACACTGCGCAGGACAATTTCTCGCGCAAAGCCCGCAGTGTTTACATGCATCTTCCATGATAACGTATCGGACATCGAAACACAAACGCCTGCAGGACATTTCTTGTCTACTACGTGGGCGATATATTCATCTTTAAAATATTTCATCGTAGAAAGTACCGGGTTTGGAGCCGTCTGCCCCAGGCCGCAAAGGGCGCCCTTCTTGATATTCATGGCCAGATATTCCAGCTCATCCAGATCGTCCAGCGAGCCTTTTCCATCTGTAATCTTGGTGAGGATTTCCAGCATTCTCTTGGTACCGATTCTGCACGGAGGACATTTTCCGCAGGATTCGTCCACAGTAAACTCCAAGAAGAATTTAGCAATATCCACCATACAGGTATCTTCGTCCATGACAATCAATCCGCCGGAACCCATCATGGAGCCCAGCGAGGTCAGGGAGTCGTAGTCAATCGGCGTGTCGAGGAACTCTGCCGAAATACATCCGCCGGAAGGGCCTCCCGTTTGAGCTGCCTTGAAGGTTTTGCCCTTCGGGATGCCGCCGCCGATTTCGTAGACGATTTCCCGCAAAGTGGTTCCCATAGGAACCTCTACCAGTCCGGTATTGTTGATCTTCCCGCCCAGCGCGAAAACCTTGGTTCCATGGGATTTTTCTGTTCCGATTTCGCTGAACCATTCCGGCCCTTTAGTGATGATCTGCGGAATGTTGGACAGGGTTTCTACGTTGTTCAAGATGGTCGGTTTGCCAAAGAGACCTTCTACTGCCGGGAACGGCGGTTTCAATCTCGGTTCTCCGCGGTTGCCTTCGATGGAGGTCATCAGGGCTGTTTCTTCACCGCAGACAAAAGCGCCTGCGCCCAGCCTGATATCCAGGTCGAATTTAAAGCCGGTACCCAGTACATTGTCACCCAGCAAGCCGTATTCTCTGGCCTGCTCAATGGCGATGGTCAATCTCTGTACTGCAATGGGATATTCCGCTCTGACATAGACAAAGCCCTGGTCAATCCGATGGCATAACCTGCGATTGCCATAGCTTCGATGACAGCATGGGGATCGCCTTCCAGTACAGATCTGTCCATAAAGGCACCCGGGTCTCCTTCGTCAGCATTACAGCAGACATATTTTTTTTCTTTCACCTGCTGCTCGGCTGCGAACTGCCACTTGACACCGGCAGGAAATCCGCCGCCGCCTCTGCCTCTGAGACCGGAGTCTTTGATCGTCTTGATGACATCTTCCGGTTCCATCTCTGTCAGCACTTTGCCAAGTGCTTCATAACCGCCATAGGCGATATATTCGTCAATATTTTCAGGATCGATTCTGCCGCAATTTCTCAGAGAGATTCTCATCTGCTTTGAGAAGAAATTCAGTTCGTTTTCTGACTTCAGTCTTTCAACGACTCTGCCATTTTTGATATGGGCTTCCCAGATTTCATTGATGTCGTCCGGCGTTACGTTGGTGTACATTACGTTTTCTGGGTAAACCATCAAAATCGGTCCCTCTGACAAAGACCAAAGCAGCCCGTCTTTACAAACTGCACTCTGTCCTGAAGCCCGTCTCTCTCCATCAGCTCGTCTAATTTCTCTCTGTTTTTTTGATTGCTCCCGATGAAGTACCGCCTGTACCGCAGCAGGTCATTATGTAAAGTTTATTGTCATCGTTTCCAATTCTGTTTCCAAATGATGCGAGTGTTTTCTCTTTAATCTTTTGGATATCTTTTATTGTCTTACTCATTCTCTCCTCCTGCTATTTACATACGCTCATATTCATCTAAGATTTCTTCCACCTGTTCCGGTGTCAGTCTTCCGTAAACCTCGTCGTTGATGGTTACTACAGGTGCAAGACCACATGCGCCAATGCATCTGCAAGAATCCAATGAGAACTTGCCGTCAGCCGTGCACTCTCCGACTTCGATCGAAAGCCGCTCCAGGAATTTCCCCATAATATCGTTAGCGCCTTTTTACGTAGCAGGCGGTACCCATACAGACATTAATCTTGTATTTCCCTTCTTCTTCAATGAGAATTGTGAATAGAAGGTCACAACTCCATAGACCTTTGCCATTGAAATTCCCAGTCCGTCAGCAATCCGTTCCTGTACTTCATAAGGCAGGTATCCAAAGACCTCCTGCGCCTCATGAAGGATTGGAATCAGAGCGCCTCGCTCTTCCTTGTGCTTGGCAATGATTTCGTCAAGCTGTTCAAACTTTTTCGTCATTTCGTTGCAGTTACACATTTTGCTCTCCTTCAAAATAAATCAGAAAATAGTGACTTTTGTTAATAGTTTAACTAATTTTATTACTAAAAATTTGAATTGTCAATAATTTGTGCTGAAAAAATAAAAGACTTTAGCAGTTGCCAGCACTTCTTGTTTTTGAACACAAAAAATGCAGTGTCTATTCCATAATACTTTGTGCATTATCCAGTATACAAATTTTGACGCTTATCATGTACAGGGATTCCCATTGAAATGCTCTCGATACATCCCACTAGAATCCCACGCTGATTTTTGCAGAAATCAATAAAAATGATCGTCTATAACCCTCACAAATACACGCTTGAATCATTTTTTCCAATTTAACAAAAACACCTTTTGAACAAATATAGGCAGTGCGCATCATATGACCACAAATGTCGTACACCTTATTTTGCTCTCATGATATTATATTCAGATGGCAAGAGCAGTATAATGAAAACCGAAGACGAAATTATGAGTCAGGCGGAATCCTTAGAAAAATAACCAGGGGCGGTGAATGACTATTTCAAATTTTTTCTTTCAGCCAATACCCGGACAGCCTGCGAAAAGGCATCGCGGCGTTCGGGGTTGATGCACTCCATGTAGAGCAGGATGTTGTCAGCTGTTTCAGTGATCTTGCTTCGATCCGCCTCTCTCCACAGACAGCTTCTGACGATGGCTCCTTCCTCGTCGTAATAGATCAGCTCTCCCTCACGGGGCGGTGCGTTCTCTTCTTCCCCCTAAAGGAACAAAAGGCTCATCACCGCGGGCGAAACCCAAAACCATGTCTCCCTGAATCTGATCCAGGTTCTCGCCGCCGCAGGTGAAGTCGTGTTTTAGAGAAACATAATTATAAATATCGACAGCTTTATTGATGGAACCGATTGTATTTCCAGGCTTTAATGGAGTGCGCCCATTTTCATAAAAAGCTTCAAATGCATAGAGCATTTTGTTAACGAAAAAAGGCCGTGAAAAAATGAAATATTTTTTCACGGCCTTTCTTTAATGTTTTGTAAAGTAGCATTTAATCCGCAAGGCGACTAATATTATTGAAATAGTAATATTAAACCATACAAACAGCTTGACCAGCTTTATTATTAAGTATTTTAATGGTGCTGTCGTAGGGACAAAATAAATTAAAGCTAGTATAACTATTGAAATTAAAATAATTGTTAATGTGTATATCCATGTTATTTTTTTTTAACGGGATTTTCATTTTAATTTTCCACCATTTCATTTTCAGCAGATCTAGGCCTTGGCATATTTATGTAAAAGGTCCGTGCGTCTTACCTGCACTATCTTTAATTTTTACACTATATCTTCTTAGCGGTACTCCAATTGACTGATATAAAAAAGTACTGTCTCGGGTTTTAAAGCAAGAACACCAGCTATAGCCGTACAAACTACACCCGTTGTTACACCTCTTTTCCAGGTGACTTTAAATTGATCTTTATTAACGGTCTGCCAACCTGCTCGTTGTAAATCTGTAATATTCTTATCAAAACTAACGTCTTGAGTATTGAAAAAGACGATTGCCTTATTAGGTAAATTTTGTGTTTTGTCAATATCCTCTGATGCGAATGTGGGCGTAATGCTAACGGTCATAAGTACACTTAATAGCAGCGTTACGGTTATTACCTTTTTCTTTATGATGTTCCTTCTTAACTTTAATAAAATACATTTTGCTATGTTAATCATATCATAATTCAGAAAAATGTAAATATTAATTTTTGATAATTACATTAAAATTGAAATAGCTCATCTGTGAGAAGGCATAAATAATTGACAAGCAGAAAGGCTCTTTTATAAATTAAAAAAATACCCCCGCATCATTTTACCTTAATAACATTGAGTAATCGCTGCCATTTTTTTAATTGATATAATCAGTAAGGACATGTAGTCTTTAATATCCCTCTATAGCACTTAAAATTCGTTTTTAAGCATCTTTTTTATTGATTCTGGTAAATTGTCCAATTAAATGCTTTTTTTGAAACGAAGGGCATTAGGAAAACTATTTGCATAGCACATAGATTTTCAACAATAAAATCTTATAGAAACTCTATAGAACCGCTCTGGAAAATGATATCACCATAATTCGGACTGTGCAACGGCACGCGTGCCGAATATATGGTCTCGTTCAAATTTAAACGGTTACGGTGTGTACCGTTTTTACAAAAAAAGCAGCTTACATTTTTTTGCTCCATCATGTTTCCCTCCATTACCAGTAAACTGCCCTATATTTTTCTCTATATACTGTTACCGGTAACGGATTTTTAAAGTAACATCTTATGCCTGCCGGTAATCCCAATCGGAGTGTGTTATTTTTTTCATTACCGGTACCTTTAATTAATTTATGACACAAAAACAAGGCAGGCCTCTTTGTACTCAGTGACATAAGGCGAAATCACGCCCGCTGCGGAAATGTCCTCACAAATCGCCTTCAGCAGCTCTGCCTTCCCCGGTCCTCTATTGTCAACACCGTGCAGTGCGACAATTCCAATTTCCAAGTGGGGGAAAGATATCGAATACGCCGTCTTCAATCATAAATTTTTTCATCGTTTTTTCCTCCTCGTTTTCCCACTGATTGTAGTCATTTTCTTGTCTATCAAAGCGGCAGATCCTTTTTCTGGAACCAGACCATGCCCGTTACATAGAGCACGGCGGACAGTCCTGCCATGGCGGCAAAGCTGGCTCCATAGCCGTTGCCCTCCAATATTGCCGTCGTATCAAAGAGGGTGTTCAACGTAAAATATTTTAGAAAATCCAAGTCCTCCGATAGCTTGATGAACAGGCTGACCACAAAGAAAAAGCAGGGGAATGCCTGCGCCGAAGGTCAGAGAGTTCTTTGAACTATTGAAAATGCAGGAAGAACAAAAGCAGATACTGCTGATCGCCAGGTGATATAAAAATGCCCCCAGGTTCATCAGTAAAAAGTATCTGTATCCAGCGCATCGGGCTGTGAAATATTTGCCGCAGCGATGCCCACTACAGAAGCCACGCCCCACATAACGACCAGTGACAGAATAAAGTACACGGCGCTTGTCAGTGTCAGCTGCAGCCTGGTAGTAGGTGTAGACAGAAATCCCGCCATACTGCCCTTGTCGATTTTCTCTGCAATCATTCGATTTCCCACCATGATGGAATAGACCATGGGGAAGATGATGGCCATCAGGGCATAAAAAAGAATTGGCCATGAAGCCAATCAAGGTTCCATTCCCCAGTAAGAATATGCGCCGCAAGGGTTCCCTTCGTGGCAGACTGCAGACCGCTGACGGTCTCTGGCGTGAAAAACGTTGGTCATGACGATCAGAAAGAGGCATAAGACGAAAGTAAATGCAGCTAGGAATTTGATGTTGGATTTTACAATTTGTCTGAAATATGGAAAACTAAACATTTTGATTACCTCCGTAAAACTGCATAAAGTATTCTTCCAGGGTGTGCTTCTCCTCTTTTTAGAAAATGCACGTCGCATTTTGCCAGTTGACGAATCAGCGCATTGATCTGTCCATCGTTGATAGAGACGATCATCTGCCGTCTGTCTTCTTTAAACACGGCATCAGGGTAAACCTCTTTCATTTTCTCCATGTCGGAGGAAACGGCAAATTCTATCTTGTACGTCTTCAATTGGGAATGGCGCAATTCATCGACGGTAAACTCCTTGACCAGTTTTCCCTTGCGAATCATGCCGATTCGGTCGCAGGTTTTTTCCACCTCTTCAAAGATGTGAGACGACAGAAGAATGGTTTTCCCTCTTTTTTTTTTTTTTTCTATCAGCTCCACAAAACGGTTCTGCATCAGCGGATCCAATCCGCTGGTAGGTTCATCCAGCAGCAGAATCTGCGGATCGTGCATAAAGGCGGCCACGATGCCGATTTTCTGCTTCATGCCCTTAGACATGCGCTTGATGCCGCCGCTGGGGTCCAGCTCAAAAAGTCAATCAGCTTTTCCCCATAGCTGAAGTCCTTCATGTGGCGCATTTTCGCAATCAGCTTCAGATATGCGATGCCCGTCATGTCCTCCTGAAAGGCAATCTCTCCAGGCAGATAACCCAGCCTGCCTTGAATTTCCTTCTGATTGCTTAAGCACTCCAAGCCCAAAATATTCACTGTTCCGGATTGGGGTTTGCTGAAACCCATCAGGTGGCGCATAGTCGTGGATTTTCCCGCCCCCTGTTGGGACCCAGATAACCGTAAACTTCGCCTTGTTTTTTATCGCAAGGGAAACGTCAAAGACACCTTTTCCGTTTCCATAATCTTTCGTAAGATGTTCTATTTCAATGCTGTTCAAATCATCCACACTCCTTTATTCACTTCCATAACAAGAGTATAAGGACTCCCAGGCAAAACTTCAAGCAACAATTATGTGCAAATTGTTGGTTTTTGTGATACCATGATAGAAATGTTTATTATGAGGTGTTTTATGGAAAAGCTCAATACAAAAGCAGATTTCCTCAGTGCTTTCTGGCAACTCTATGAGAAAAAAAAGACATCAATAAGATTTCTATCGGAGAACTGTGCCGTCTGGCAGGATATAACCGTACTACTTTTTACGTGTATTACAAAGACATCTACGATCTGCTAAACAAGGCGGTGGACAGTATCTTTATGCCCATCAAAGAGGAAATCTTCAGCTCACTGGATATTACAAATGTATTGGAGAACGATATCGTTAAACAGCTTTTTTCTAATATCCTTACAAGAAATGAAAAACAAATTGAACTTCTATTTCTGCACCAGCATTACCTGATCTTAGCAGAGAAATTAAAACAGGAATTTTAGCTTTGATAAGGAAAGAGTTGAAAAATGAGGCGGGCAGCATGGAATCTGTGGAATATATCTTTGAATATCAGCTTTCCGCCTTATTCGGCGTTTTAAAGTATTGGTTTACGACAGGAAAAAAGCTGCCGGAAAGCGATCTGGCGTCACTCATCTATAGCATTTCTATCAGAGGCGCTCTGCCTTCCATCCGAGCAGCTCTGATCGAAAAACCGAAGATAGCAACTAACTGACGGCAACAAAAAGACGCTGCATCATCAGATGCAGCGCCTTGCGTCTAGCAGACTTTTGTATTTTCTTCTTCTTTCTGCAGATCTTCAAGCCTCGTGCTCTTCCCCAAAATTCTGACGATGACAGCCAGCACTGCAATACCTATTGGTATGATAATCAGTGGTGATAAACCTGCTGCCGCCGGTAAAAAGCCGACAGCGGCTGCCACAATAGCGGCGGTAACCGCATAAGGAATCTGCGTCCTCACGTGATCCATCAGATCTGAGGCCGAACCCATAGAAGACATAATCGTGGTATCAGAAATCGGCGAGCAGTGATCTCCGAATATCGCCCCGCAAGTAACTGCCGCAATAGTTGTAACAGCCAGGGAGTCCACTGCTCCCCCAGTGACGCCCATGGCAAGAGGAAAGGCAATCGGAATCATAATTGCTGTCGTTCCATAAGAAGTACCCGTGGAAAAAGCGACGCAGCAGGATACCAGGAACAGCACTGCCGGCAAGATGAGACCAGGTATGGAATTTCCCACCATACCAGAGATGAAATCTCCGGTTCCCAGATCGCTCATGACGGAACCTGAGGACCAGGCCAGGATCAGAATCGTAACAGTCAGCAAAAGCTCTTTGCATCCGCCCAGCCAGACTTCAATACATTCTTTCAGACTCATAATTCTCTGCGCCGCCGCCATACCGATGCTGACAACGGAAGTAAAAATGACTGCATATAGAATGCTGGATGCTGAATCAGAATTACCGAAAGCATTCTGTATCCCCGCTATGCTGAGCGGCTCTTTGAGGCCGCCGCCAGTGTACCAAATTGCCAGCAAAGTTACGATGATAAAGGTCAGAATCGGAACGATAGCGTTGCACATCCTAAGCGGCGCGCCTTCCGCCACATTCATGGCGTCAAGTTCTTTGCTCATCATGGGCCTTGCAGTATCCTCATATAATTTTCCCGTCAGCCTTGCTCTCTTCTCCGCCTGATACATAGGGACCGTAGTCCCTCTGCATCAAAATAATGATGATGACCATGGCCACTGCAAAAATGTTATAAAAGCGGTAAGGGATCGTCTGCAGAAACATGCCGTAGGCATTGCCGTCTTTGATGCCGACTGTTGTAAACGCGATAGAAATCATACCGATTTCATAGGCAACCCAGGAAGAAATCAAAGCCATATCTGTCACCGGTCCGGCCGTTGAATCGATAACATAAGATAATTTTTCGCGGGATACCTTCTGTTGATCCGTTACCGGTCTCATGGTAGGACCGACGATCAAGGAGTTGGCCATATCCTCAAAGAAGATAATAATACCCATGATCCAAGTGATAATCAGTGAGTTCCTGGCGGTTTTTGCCTTCTTCGCCAGGGGTAAGAGCCATTGCCTGGGTTCCGCCCATTTTGCTCATCACTGCAATCAACCCTCCCACTGAGAGGATAAAGATCAAAAAGTGTGGCGTTCCAGGTATCTGTGGTCGTGCCGACGATGTAAGTATCACAGGTGCGCAGGAAGCCATGGAACAGATTCCCTCCGTTGATAATCGTTGCTCCGACAAGGACTGCCGTAGCCAGAGACAGGACCACTTGTTTTGTAATAAAGGATAGTACAATTGCGATAAAAGGTGTCACCAGAGACAAGACACCATAATACTTTGTCGCCTCTTCCCCCTCATCGGCAAAAAAGCAAATTGGGTTAGAAGCAGCATGCTCAGTAGGAAGGCTCCTGCCAGCAGCCATCTTTGCTGGATATCTTTCTGTTTTTCACGTCCCTTTCTCCTTTCCATAACTACTTAATAGCTGAAAGTCCTAAGCCGATGTACTCGAGGCTATTATTCAGCCCATCGTAGACCATGTTTTTAACTTTTAAAATCTGCGTTTCCCAGAGATAGAACTCGTGGGAGCCAACTTCACTTTGGTTGTACTTTTTTATCGCTCGATCAAGAGCCGGAATCGGGTTCTCCGTCTGCAGCGCGCAGCAGGAATCCTGACCGTAACGACCTGACTCACTGCGAAACATCACGGTCTGCCGTTCACACAGTATAGCCAGCTTATTATAAAGTTCCTGGCACTCCTGTTTTGACGCCAATGTCGTCAGCGAGACTAAAGCAGCCGTATACTTTCGAAAAACCTCCTCTAAGTCCTCAATCAGCGTTTTTGCCCTGCCGGCCCTTGCGCAGATTGCCTTCCATTGTCCCTCTATGTCCTCCGCCAGCGCCGGCAGATCGTACGGCACCAGAGGCGAGCTGACTAGCTGCTCCAGGAGATAGAGGAAATAGCGTCCATGACCTGCCAGCAACTCTCTGTCGATCTTGTCAATGGTATCGGAATCACTGTGCAGCCACGGGCTATAGAAAGCATAGTTCAGTTCCTTCAGCTTCGCTTCTGTATATTCTGTAGCAAAAAGAGATATATGGCACGCCGATGCCGAAGAAAGAGGAATCACCTCCGCCTTTATAAGCGTGGTTCCACTGTCCCTTCACGCCCCACACCTTTTCGATGGCGTCCATCAGAAACTGCTTCAGCTCCGGCTGCCCTTCCACACCAGGGATGGTCGTGCCTTTGATGGCCAGGTTGTCGATGTTGATATAAGCGATACAATTTTCGTTCATTTCTTTCCAGGAATGGTCGCAGTACCAAGTGGAGCCGCCCCCTCTGCAATCTCGTGACCATCCCAGAAAGCAAAGACCACATCTCTATGCAGCTCCTCCCTATATTTCTGACAGATCCTCGCCAGTTCCAGATTCAAAGCATTGCCTGAAGCGTTACAGATTGCTGATTTTCCCCATGCGTCTACATGACTGCCTACCAGAATATACTGTCCGTTGCTTTTTCCGCCGCAGACTCTGCCCATGGGTTGGTCCGCCGTAATCCACTGCCTGCTGGCCGACGCTTTCAGCCATACCTTGACTTCTCCCAATTTACACAGACCGGCCAAGTATTCACCGTCTCTCCGAGAGATGCTCATCACCGTCAGTCTGACAATCTCCTTTTCTGTATCCGGTGTCGGATTACCCCATTGGGCTTTGATGGCGCCCATCTGAATCAAGTCGTCTTCTGCCTTGCCCCAGTTCATGATAATCAAAGCCTTAGCACCCATTTCCCAGGCGATTCTCGCTTTTTCCGGCCTGCCGGGGCTCCAGTTCATATCAGTTAACACAATTTTTCCACGTACGTCCCTGTCCCTGGTAATCTTCATAGGTTCCCGATCCCAGATAAATCAGTTCTCCTTCTATGCCGCTGTCCGGCGTTGATTCAATGTGACACACCGGCCTGGTTTTGATTTCTCTTTTTTCTGGTACAGTGACTTTCAGGGATGCATCACCAGGATAACTCTGATACATTGGGAAGTGATCGATGCAGGCGTCTATTCCATACTCCTGCAGTATGGAACAAAGGTAATCCGTCGCTTTCTTCATCTCTTTTGTGCCCGAAAGCCGCTCCCCTACTTCCTCGACCAAATATTTCATGTTTTCATAGATATTATCCAGAGAAAGCTCCTTTACCAACTTTTCATACAAATTCATATCTCCGTCTCCTTAATGGACTTGCCCCAATTTGCGAGGCAAATTGCCGGGAAGTCCTTATGCTTTAGCGCCCCGCGAACACTGTGAGCGGCTTGGCGCTTGTCGTATCATGGACTTGCCCCAATTTGCAAAGCAAATTGCTGGGAAGTCCTTATGCTTTAGCGCCCCGCGAACACTGTGAGCGGCTTGGCGCTTGTCGTATCATGGACTTGCCCCAATTTGCAAAGCAAATTGCTGGGAAGTCCTTATGCTTTAGCGCCCCGCGAACACTGTGAGCGGCTTGGCGCTTGTCGTATCATGGACTTGCCCCAATTTGCAAAGCAAATTGCTGGGAAGTCCTTATGCTTTAGCGCCCCGCGAACACTGTGAGCGGCTTGGCGCTTGTCGTATCATGGACTTGCCCCAATTTGCAAAGCAAATTGCTGGGAAGTCCTTATGCTTTAGCGCCCCGCGAACACTGTGAGCGGCTTGGCGCTTGTCGTATCATGGACTTGCCCCAATTTGCGAGGCAAATTGCCGGGAAGTCCTTATGCTTTAGCGCCCCGCACATCAGCCGCGTTTAAGAAATGCCGTGCAGCAGTGAACGGCGCCATAACCTTTTTAGAATTTCGTCAAAGTCCAGCGGGATGACTTTGATACCGTTATGCTCTAGCAAATCCTGTGACCTGGGATTACCAGCCGGCATGACGATCAATCCCGGTTCGATGGCCACGTAGTTGATGGCCAGCCCCTCCTTTGCTTCTATTTGTGAAGGACATTCCAACAGCTTGATTCCTTTTTTTCTTCAGCGCGTCACATACGTCGTAAGGCACTTGAGAAGCATGAATCATGGCTACATCATGGCTGGCCATGTTGAGCAGGCCGTCGATATGGGCATGCCCATAGGGAATCTGCATGTGAAGAACCTCTGTAACACCCATACGCCGCAGTTCACTCTCTACCATCTCATAACCCTCACGATTGGTTCTGACACCCGAAGCTAAAACGACTGTATGGCGGTCAATCCAAAGTCCCATCGCCCCCTCAAAGGTTGCGCTCCCGCAGACCGTTCTGATAATAGGCACACCTAGATCCGCCAGTTTTTTCGCCGCATATCGTTCTTCTCCCCGCCTCGCTTCCATCGCTGGCCTAGTCACGATGGCGCCCTCTGGCGTCATGAAAACCAAGTCTCTGCAGAACAATGCATTAGGTCGGTCTTCCCTTTGTTCTTCAATGTAATGAACAACTACGCCGTATTTCCTGTAAATCTCAGTAAGTGCATCGTGCTGTGCTCTGAACCTCTCGGGAGAAATAGGCCCTTTGAAGCGAGCTGCCTGCCAATCAAAATCATCGATTTCTTTGCCCGGTCTTCTCATCAGTACGGCACGAAGAGGATCTACCTCTGAACTGACACCCCACTGTCCCCAAAGCTCTGCCATATCCTCTTCTATAGTCGTCTCCTTTGCATACCACCTTTCGCCTGGAAGGGCGTCGATGTCTTTTTTCTCGTCTATCATAAATAAAACCTCCCGTTTCTCTTTCCTCTATACAAATGCAATTTTGATGCCAAGGAAATCCACGCTGCCGCGGCTATTTCAGTAAAAAAAACGTTACCCGGTAAAAAGGCCTTTACCTTAAGGTAAAGGCCTTTTTTACTCTATTCTCTCAGTTTGTATTTTCTCAATTTGTAATTCAGCGCTTGCTTCGTAATGCCAAGAAGTTTAGCAGCCTCTACGTAATTCTTAGAGATGGCGACAGCATGCTCAATCAATTCCCGCTCGTAGGTCTCTAACGCTTCTTCTAAAGAGATGCCTTTTAGCGGAATGGCCGGCACCGTCATCAAAGCATTTTGACCGATTTCCTCTAAAACAAATGGTCTGGTCAGATATTCCGGCAAATCTTTCTTCTGAATAAATCTGGCAGATGCCACGTTGAAGGCCCCTTCAATGACGTTTTTCAGTTCCCGCACGTTTCCCGGCCAATTGTAACCACGAAAAATGGTCTCTACTTCTTCATCAATACCAATTAAATTGCAATGCATAGATGTATTATAAATATTGATAAAGTGAGAAACCAGATAAAACAGATCGTTAATTCGCTCTCTCAGTGGCGGTATATTTAACTGTACCACGCTGAGGCGGTAGAAAAAAGATCTTCCCTCAATTTATTTTCGGCAATACACTGCAGGGGATTTTCATTAACGGCAGAGACGATTTTAATATCTGTTTTGATCGGCTCGTAACCGCCTAATCTGACCACCTGCTTTTCTCGATGGCCTTGAGAAGCTTTGGCTGAACGCTGATTTCCATAGAATTGATCTCGTCCAGAAAGAGGGTGCCGCCGCTGGCGATTTCGAAAAGCCCCGGCTTGTTTTCAGCGCCAGTATAACTGCCCTTTGTTGTGCCGAAGAGAATGCTCTCCAAAAGATTTCCAGGAATGGCGGCGCAGTTTTGGGAGACGAACTTCTTATTTCTGCGCTTGCTGGCGGTGTGAATAGACTGTGCTACCAGTTCTTTACCGGTGCCAGTCTCGCCATAAATCAATACAGACGAATCCGTGTCTGCAATCATGGGGATGCGTTCCTTAATCAGTTCCATACTTCGGGAGTTGGTAACAATATCATCTACGGCGTATAAATTCTTCTTTTTTCCACACTTTCTTTTAACGATAGGGAAATATCCTGCCGCTGGTAGGGGCTGTCGATATAGCGGGACACATCGACAGCGCCGATGATCTCATCGTGATCTTTGATGGGCATCGTCGTGTTGATCGCCCTGATGCTCTGTCCTTTATAGGTAATCAAGGTCTGAAACTCATTGGATATGGGCTTTCCTGTCTTTAAAACCCGCAGAATGCTGCTGGTTTCTTCGTTCAAAGTGGGATAGACCTCCGTAATATGCTTCCTGAGAATGTCCTTTTCTTTCAGGTTATTCACATCTGGACGAAAGGTCACATAGTATTCCACATATCCGTATTTATCGGTCACCATGATTCCGTCTAAATAATTGTAAATACTCAAAATCTGTTCAACATATCTTCTTAGCATGTGCGCCTCCTCTTTAAAGTTTATTTTTCATTTTATTTGAAACAAACCTGCCCCGCAATGAAAAATAAAAAGAACGCGTGCATGAGGCTGCATCGTTCCCATGCTGCTATCCTCTCTTCAGGTAGGCCGTGATACAGTGAAGGGCGCCTTTGCCCTTCATAATCTCAGAGATATCCACAGTCTGCACCTTGACGCCATTCTTTTCTAACAGTTCCTGTGTTCTCGGATTACCCTCCGGCAAGACAATGTGTCCAGGCTCCAGAGCGACAAAATTGCAGCCAAAGGTTTCCCTTACTTCCGTCCTGGAAGGCGCCTCCAAAATCTCGTAGCCTTTTTTCTTCAGCATATCTAAAATATCATAAGGCACTTGAGAAGCGTGAACCAGGATTTTGTCCTCGCTGATTGGATTCATCAGCCCATCGATGTGAATATTGCTGTAAGGCTGCTGCATATGCCACACTTCCACACCCATGTGCGCCAGCTGGTGTTTTACCTGTTCATAGCCCCTTTGATTACACCTGCTGCCAGTGGATACGACACAGGTATGACGGTCTACCCACATAGCGTTGGCGCCCTCAAATATGCCGTCTCCTGCAATAGTCCTGAGAATGGGCACGCCCAGCTTAGCCAGAGCCTGTGCGATATAGCGCTCTTCTCCCCCGCCTGGCCGCCATTCCCGGCCTGGTCAAAATCGCCCCCTCTGGCGTCATAAACATCAAGTCACGGCAGAATACCGCATTGGGCCGGTCATCTCTCTGTTCTTCCACGTAATAGACCTTTGTACCAAAATCTTCATATATTTTAGCTACTCCATCGTGCTGTTTTCGCATCAGTTCTATGTCTATGGCTTCTTCTGAGAATCTGACTTCTTTGGCATCGAAATTTTCGATTTCTTTGCCTGGGCGCCGCATAAGAACCGCCTTTAATTTGTCCACTTCTGAATTGACGCCCCAGTCTCCCCAATATAGACCCATGTCTTCTTCAAAGGATGTCTCTTTAGGGAACCATCTTTCACCCGGAATCGCCTCAATATCATATTTTTTTTGTCGTTCATCTTCTTACCTCCTCTAATAATGTTAGAAGATAAGATTGCAAAAAAAATATGCCAATCTATCTGCATGACAGACTCCTGGGAGCCGTCTTTCCGTTACGCTGATTTGTCAAAAATCAAAACCACCAGTTGAACTGTAATGTCATTAAGTTAAGACAACCTAAACAAAAACCTTTTCGTATCAATCTTTAATGATGCGAAGTTTTTTCTTGACATCATTAAGGAATTGTGCGGCCACTTTTATCAGGTATTCCCTTTAGCGGATAAAAGTGGCCCTTGTAAAATAGGACGCATCAAACCTATTTACAAGGAGGAGCCCATGAACACGAAAGATGTAGTTTCGAAATTTGACTCCCTGATAAACCGTCTGGAGCAGTCAAAAGAAAAGTTCAGCATCCATCCTGAAAAGGACTTTTCACGAAACAGGAAGATTTCCTTTGGATTCATTGTACGCTCAATTTTATCATTTGGCGGAAGCACGCTTACAAATGAACTTCTCAGAATGGGGAAATACTCGCCTGATTCCCCCCTCGCCCTCTGCTTTCATCCAGCAAAGAAGCAAGATATCCCATACCGCCTTTACTAAACTGTTCCACATGGGCAATCTCGCATTTGATCAGGATCTGCGCTACAAAGGATACCGCCTCATGGCTGTTGACGGAAGCCATGTCCAGGTCCCGAACAATCCCGATGATCCGGACTCCTATGTGAAATGCACCGAGAACGAACGGCCGCATAACGAGTTCCATCTGAACGCAATGATGGATATCCTGCAGGGGATTTATACCGATGCAGTCATCCAGAAGTACCGTACCCAGAATGAGGACAGGGCACTGATCGAAATGGCTGAGCGCTCACAAAACGCAGATTCCATTGCAATCTGCGACCGGGGATATGAATCTTACAACAATATGGCACATCTGCAAATTTGTGGCTGGAAATATATCATGCGGATAAAAGAACCGGGCCGTTATGGTATCGCCAGTGGGCTTCAACTGCCAGATTGTGACGAATATGACCTCCCGATCCATCTATCCCTTACGAGAAGAAAGAACAGGGAAACCAAAGAACTGCTTAAGGACAGGAATCGTTATCGCTATATTCCGGGCAGTGTGGGTTTTGATTATCTTCCATCAAAAAATAAACATGGCGATCCTGTATGTTTTTTTTTACTTTGGACTTCAGGGTCGTCAGGATACAAACCGGTGACGGGCTGTATGAATTACTGGTTACAAACCTTCCTGCATCAGATTTTCCCACAGAAGAATTGAGAAAAGCTTTATGCTTTGAGGTGGGGGATAGAGACTTCCTTTAGGGATTTGAAATACATAGTGGGCATGCTGAAATTCCATTCAAGGAAAAGTGATTTTGTGACACAGGAAATATATGCGAACCTTATCATGTATAACCTGACGCAGATCATTGCCGGCTGTGTGCAGGTCCCGTCAAAGAAGAGAAAATATGAATACAAGGTTCGGTTTTCAGCTACCGTAAACATAGCACGGAGCCTTTTGCTCAAGGATGTCTCACCGCCAGATGCTGAAACATTACTGCGTAGGATGATAACACCTGTTCGGCCAAACAGGAGCTATTCACGCAAGCCGAGAACTAAGGCCCGGATACAATTCGTCTATAGGATATCATAAAATCTGTATTATGGTACAGGAAATGAGGCAGATTAAGCTTCTGCCTGTTTGCCATACAAAAAACAGATAAAACATAGAGGGTAGTGTAAAAAATCCTGTCTACCCCCTATATTTGTGTTCGCTTCTTTCTTTAAAGATATTTAACTTAATGACATTACAGTTGAACTGGTGGTTTGACCAGGCCCCTATAAGGGCCTTTCTCCTGTGGTCGCACCTTGAAAGGTGCACTGAAAAGGTCTGCAACCACACTTTTGTTATCTGATACCCCCTGCCCGGGGGTATTTCATTTTACTTTTCCTTCACATCCACAAACGGGTCAACATATTCTTTCAGGCTGATCTGGTCATTCACCATGCCCTCTTCCAGCTGGTTCCTTATGTAGTCACGGATTGTCCCTTCATACTGCCCAACCGTGTCAACATAATACCCACAGCACCAGAAATGCCTGTTCCCGTATTTGTACTTCAGGTTTGCGGACCGCTCGAAGATCATCAGGCTGCTCTTGCTCTTGAGATACCCTACGAATGCAGACACACTCAGGTGCGGTGGTATCTCTACCAGCATGTGCACATGGTCAGGGCAGCATTCTGCCTCGATGATCCTCACGCCTTTCCTCTCGCAGAGCATACGCAGGATCTTTCCGATCTCTGCCTTCTTCTTTCCATAAATCTCCTTTCGGCGAAATTTAAGTGCAAACACGATATGGTATTTGCATCTCCATTTGCTGTGTGATAAACTCTTTACATCATCCATTTGTCATGAACCTCCTTATATTCTTTATTGTGGTTGCCAGACCATCTTTATTGTAGCATAAGGAGGTTCGTTTAACTTATCTATAAGAGTTTTGCCCACCACCAGTTGAACTGGTGGTTTTATCATGCCTATTCGGCGCCAAAAATGAGTGCATAGGGTCGATACGACCTTATGCACTCGTTTGTGTCTGTTATTTTTCTATATTTTCTCGTTATGTAACAGTTTGTGTTCTTTTCCTTTGAGGATTCCTTCATATGCGTCTGCAGCAACTGGATTCTGTCCAGACGTCTTAATCTGCGCTCTGCTGTCAAAACGGTATAATCCGTTCTGTCTGTTGAACTTGGTCTCCGGCTTCTCTGGGGCTGGCTGTCCGCCTCCATTGACGCAGCCGTTCTTGCAGGTCATAACCTCGACGAAGTCGTAGTTGACGTTTCCTGCTTCCAAATCGTCGATCAGCTTTGATGCATTGATCAAACCGTTGACAACGGCGATCCTTACGTCCCTGCCGTCCAGATTTACTGTCGCCTCTTTGATGCCTTCCCTTCCGCTTATGCCGGTAAAGAATGGCCTCAATGTCCTCTGCCTTGGTGCTTCCTGTCAGATAGCGGAGAACCGCCTCTGTAACACCGCCTGTAGCGCCAAAGATCGCTCCTGCACCAGATGCCATACCGAACGGCATATCCAGCGCTTCCGGCGTGAGATTTGTCAGGTCGATACCTGCTGCTTTAATCATTTCTGCGATTTCTGCAGTAGTCAGGACGAAGTCCACATCCTGCTCACCGTCAGTGAAGTGTTCCGGTCTGTGGATTTCTTCTTTCTTTGCGGTACAAGGCATGATGGAGACGACCACAGTCTTTCTGCTGTCTTCGTCCTTCTTCATTCTGGCTTCTTCTTTCAGCACAGCGCCGAACATCTGCTGCGGTGAACGGCAAGTAGAGATATGATCTCTATACTGGGGATAAACGTTCTCACAGAATTTCACCCATGCCGGACAGCACGAAGTAAACAGGGGCAGATTGTCACCAGCTTTCAGTCTCTCTACCAGCTCCGCAGCCTCTTCGATAACTGTCAAGTCGGCGCCGAAGTCGGTATCATAGACCTCGTCAAATCCAAGGAAACGAAGGGCTGACGCCAGATGTCCCAGAGAGTTTGCACCCTCTTCAAGTCCAAAATACTCGCCGATTGCTACACGGACGGCAGGCGCGATCTGCGCGACTACCTTTGTGTTGCTGTCTTCCAAAACATCCCATACAGGATTGACGTCTCTTTTAATGACGATGGCGCCTGTCGGACATACCACGCGGCACTGTCCGCAGCCGACGCACTGCGTCTCAGAGAGATCTTTCTTGAACGGCGTCGTAATCATCATTTTAGAGCCTCTCTGTGCAAAGCCCAGAACACCTACGCCCTGCACTTCTGTGCACATTCTCACACAGTCACCGCAGAGGATACACTTGTTCAAATCACGAACTACGGAATGAGAGCTGGTATCCAGCGGCAGCTGGTCTTTATAGTTTTCAAACCGGACTTCCTCAACGCCCAGGCGTTTTGAAAGTACCTGAAGGTCGCAGATTCCGTTCGGCATACAGGTCGTACATTCACGGTTGTGCGCTGCTAAGAGCAGTTCAATAATCGTCTTGCGGTGATGCTGCAGCCTGCGCGTATTTGTGAATATCACCATTCCGTCTCTTGGCCTCTCCGAACAGGAAGCAAAGACTTTTCCCTTGTCGTCCTCTACCACACAAAGACGGCATGCGCCGTGTGTAGAAAGTTCAGAGTGGTAACAGAAGGTCGGAATATCGATACCTGCTTTGCGAATCACAGAGAGTACGTCTTTCTCATCTGTAAATTCGACTTGCTTTTTGTTGATTGTCATGAATCCCATAGTTATTCCTCCTACCACTCAATATGTATCGCATCAAAAGCACAGTCTGACAGACAGGCTCCGCACTTGATGCAGGCTTCATTGTCAATATGATATGATTTTCTGATCTGTCCGGCGATAGCGCCTGCAGGGCAGTTACGTGCACACTTGGAGCAGCCCTTGCACTTGTCAGGGTTAATAATGAACTTTACGCAGTGCCTCACAGTTCTTGGCAATACATTTCTTCTCTATTACATGCTGTTCATATTCTTCTCTGAAGAATTTCAGCGTACTCATGACAGGCTGTGCCGCGCATTTTCCCAGTCCGCAGAGGGCTGTATCTGTAATGGTCTCGGACAGTTCTTCCAAAAGATCCAGATCCTGCAGTGTTCCCTTACCTGCGACGATACGTTCGAGGATTTCCAGCATTCTCTTCGTACCCCTCACGACATGGTACGCACTTGCCGCAGCTTTTCATTCTGGGTAAAGTTCATGAAGAATCTGGCGACCTCTACCATACAGGTGTGATCGTCCATGACAACCATGCCGCCAGAACCGATCATAGCGCCGATTTTTTTTTTCAGAGTCGAAGTCCAGCTTCATATCCAGATGCTCTTTCGTCAGACAGCCGCCGGAAGGACCTCCGATCTGCACTGCTTTGAACTCTCGGTCGTCTTTGATGCCGCCGCCGATATCATAGATGACTTCCCGCAGGGTCGTTCCCATTGGAACTTCGATCAAACCCGTATTTTTTACGCTGCCAGTCAGGGCAAAGGCTTTTTGTTCCTGCATTGTTTTCCGTGCCGATACCTTTGAACCAATCAGCACCCCTGGCGTTGATCATTGGAACATTGGCATAAGTCTCTACATTGTTCAATACCGTCGGTTTATCAAAGAGTCCCTGTTCTACGGTTCTAGGCGGTTTCACTCTTGGCATGCCTCGGTTGCCCCTCGATGGATGCGGTCAAGGCGCTGCCTTCTCCGCAGACAAAAAGCACCTGCGCCGCGGTTAATATGTAAGTGGAAGCTGAAGTCTGTGCCCAAAATGTTGTCACCCAGCAATCCGTATTCTTCTGCCTCTGCGATGGCGTTTTTCAGCCTCTCAATGGCAAGAGGATATTCTGCACGGACGTAGATGTAACCTTCGTCAGCAGAGACTGCATAAGCCGCAATAATCATGCCTTCGATCATTTTATGCGGATCTCCCTCCATGACACTTCTGTCCATGAATGCGCCCGGGTCTCCTTCGTCACCGTTACAGACTACATAACGTTTTTCTTCCTTCTGCCTTGCCACCTGGGACCATTTCTTCCCGGTAGGGAAACCTGCGCCGCCTCGGCCGCGCAAACCTGATTCCGAAATTTCTTCGATGACTTCTTCCTTTGTCATATCGAACAGTGCGCGGGCAAGACCGCGATATCCCCCGATAGCAAGAAATTCTTCAATATTTTCCGCATCAATTCGGCCGCAGTTTTTCAATACGTTACGGTTCTGCTTCTTATAGAATGCAATGTCTTCCTGCTTTTTACATTCTGTGCCGTTCTGCTTAAAGAGCAGGTGCGGAATCAGCTCCCCTTTTTCTATGGTTCTATAGAAGATGTCTTCGCAGTCTTCCAATTGTACTTTGGTATATAAGATGTCCTGCGGTTCTATTTTCATCAGAGGACCCATCTCGCAGAATCCATGACAGCCGCTCTTTTTACAGCGATATCACCGTCTCCATGGGCCACTTCCGGCTCAAAACAGACTTCGATATTCGGGTTAGAGGCCACTAAGTCGCACATCTTATCATAAATAGCACCTGATCCGCCCGCGATACAACCTGTACCGGCACAGATCAAAATTCTGCATTTGTTGT